>Ga0265313_10000274_pt1 | contig 56321 bp, 42 predicted proteins | sample 4123metaG_FD_203122 | JGI IMG/M metagenome (GOLD analysis project Ga0265313, IMG submission 203122) | Rhizosphere microbial communities from Carex aquatilis grown in University of Washington, Seatle, WA, United States - 4-1-23 metaG | ecosystem: Host-associated > Plants > Roots > Rhizosphere >... | reverse complement strand
CGGAGCTGGACCATCATTCGCTTTTCAACGGTCAGGACCTGGCGGGCTGGGAAGGGGGGGGCGGCGATGCGGCGGCCTGTTGGACCGTTGACGATGGCGTACTCGTCTGCACTGGCAAGCCCGGCCCTTGGTTGCGAACCAGGTCGCAATATGGCGACTTCAACCTGCGGCTTGAATACATGCTCAAGCCAGGTGGTAATTCAGGCATTTACGTACGGGTGCCCGCTGACGGTGCGCACCAGGGGCGAGAGATGGCGAAGATGGCCGGCGGCGAGCTCAGTGGCGTCGAGGTGCAAATACTCGACGACGCTTCGGATCGTTACCGCGACATTCAGCCCTATCAATTCTGCGGTAGCGTTTACGCCATCGCTGCGGCCGAGCAGCACGTCTGCCGTCCTCCAGGCCATTGGAACAGCCTTGAAATCGACTGCCATGGGCCGAGCTACCGTGTGGTTCATAACGGAGTGGTGATCGTTGATGCGGTCGCAGATGAATTTCCCGAGTTGACGCGGCGCGAACTCAAGGGCTTCCTCGGTCTGCAGAATCATAGCGAGGAAGTCCTGTTTCGTAATTTGCGCATCGCCGAAGCCCCTTGAACCCGTGAGGCAGGTTTCCAACCTGCCATACGAACTTCTATCGCAGGTTGGGAACCTGCCCCACGACCTGATCCTTCCGCCATCATCCCCGCACTTCCTCCGTATCTCCATATCCCCCTGTTCTGAAATCGTCGTTACTACATCGCATGAGACTTTCTCGCTTTCTTGTCTTCCGCGTGGTTTCGCTTTTCGCCATCGTTCTATCCACAAGCCCACACGTAGTGGCAGGCGACCATGTTCGCGAATTGCAGACCAAGGCGATCGCCGAAAAGCATGCCGATTGGGGGCATTGGGGCTACCGCGAGGAAACCTATGCCGGTTGGACCAGGCACAGCAATCGCCTGATTCCCATCTACACGTTTGGACTTTCGCTCGACGCCGTCGCCGGTGGCAATAGCGCCTACCGCGATCCGGTGCGGCTGCACCAGCTTTACGGCCGCCTGCCCGAGGCGACCCACAACCCGTCGGCCGAATACTTTGACCAGACCGACGTCTACGCATTACAAAAATCGGCCGTGGCGGCGGGTAAGAAGTACATCGTGCTGGTGATTTTCGATGGAATGGATTGGCAAACCACCTGGGCCGCCGCGATCCACGCCTCGGGCCACGTGGGTTACCGCGAAGGTCGAGGCGCCGGACTGGCATTTCAGGACTATCGCGGCACAGCCACCGATTTCGGCTTCTTCGTCACCAGCCCCCACAACGACGGCACCGAATTCGATGTCGACGCCCAAATCGTCAAGACGCCCGGCGGCAAGCTGCGAGGTGGTTACGACCCGACGCTCGGCGGTCCGACGCCCTGGACGCGCGGCGACGATCCCACGTACCTGATGGGCGAATCGGAAATCCGCAAGCAGGCGGTGACCGATTCGGCCTCTTCAGCCACTTCGATGACATCGGGGATCAAGACCTACAACGACGCGATCAACGTCGATGCCGAGGGAAGGCAAGTCGTTCCCTTGGCGCGCGAACTGCAAGCCCGCTCATTCGCCGTCGGCGTCGTTACCAGCGTGCCGATCAGCCACGCCACGCCGGCCTGCGCCTACGCCAACAACGTCTCTCGCGACGATTTCCAGGACCTGACCCGCGACCTGGTCGGCCTGGCCTCGGTCGCCCATCGCGATGAACCCTTGCCGGGGCTCGACGTTCTTTTGGGGTGCGGCGGCGCGGAAGAACCCGCCGCATACACGGCAAAGCACCCTGGACTTGTCGAACAAGGGAACAACTTCGTGCCAGGCAATCGCTATCTCACGGCGGCCGATCTGGAGCGGATCGACGTCGATCATGGGGGCGAGTATCAGGTGGTGCGACGGACGGCCGGCGCCAACGGAGCCGAGCTGCTGGCGGCCGCGTCGCACGAGGCGGCCGAAAAGGGGCGTCGATTATTTGGCTTCTTTGGCGTGCCCACCGCGCACCTGCCTTTCCAGACGGCCGACGGCGGCTACGACCCGGCACCGGGAGTCGCTGGGACGGCCGAAAACTACAGCGCGGCTGAGATCGAAGAGAACCCGACCCTGGCCGACATGACTCGCGCCGCGCTGACGGTGCTCGAAACCGATCCCGATGGTTTCTGGCTGATGGTCGAGGCGGGGGACGTCGATTGGGCCAATCACGACGATAACCTCGACAACTCGATCGGCGCGGTCAAGAGCGGCGACGCCGCCTTCCGGGCCGTCGTCGAGTGGGTCGAGGCGCGGAACGGCTGGGACGAAACCGCCGTAATCGTCACCGCCGACCACGGGCACTATCTGGTGCTCGAACGGCCCGAGTCGCTATTGCCACCGTAATCCTGGTATCGAATCAGCTTTGCGGCTGCTTCTCGGCCCGGCAGAATTCCCAGGCCAACGGATGCCACCAAGGCGGCGCCGAAGGCCGCCTCCTCGCGATGGATCGCCATGTCGAGCGGCATGCCGAATTCGTCCGACACGATGCGCGCGAGCACGGGGTTTTCCCGCATGCCGTTGCCTGCGCCGACCAGGCGAACGCGAGGCTTGCCCAGGACTGTTTCAATATCGCGCCGGCCGCAATGGAAAATTGTCGCCATGCCTTCGAGCAAAGCCCGTGCCATGTGGGCCGGCGTGAAGTTCTCGGCCGATATGCCGCTGAACACGCCACGCAGCTCAGAATTACGCCGCGTGCCCGAGAAGAGCGGCTCGCACCGCAATCCATCCGCTCCGCGGGAAACATTGCCCGCCAGGCCGTTCATCGCCTCATAAAGCGACGATGTCGGCAGGTTGTTCCCGGTCAGGTCACAAACGTTTCGAAAGAACCGCTCCAAGAGTGCATAGGTCCGGCCACCGCACAGGCCGGCGCTCACCAGCAGATAGCCCCCAGGAAATGGCCGCGTTTCCAAGTCGGCCGAGTAGAGGAAACGCTTCGAGTACGCCGCTACCTGGCCACCGGTGCCCACGTTCACCAGGATCGCGTCGTCGAGGTCGGCGACACTGCCGTAGAAGCTCGCCTGGTTGTCGCCTAGTCCAACGCACACCGGCAGTCCGGCCGGCAGACCCGTTGCGTCGGCCGCTGAAGCGGCCAATTGCCCGTGCGGCTCGCCAGCCGGATGAATTGCGGCGAAGATCGTCGCTGGCAGACCCAGCCTTTCGATCAGCGGCCGATCCCAATCGCCACAGGAGATGTCGAACAGGCCGCTGCTCGCCGCGGACGTGGCATCGGTGACGGGCTTCTTGCCGGTCAACACCAATCCAAGGTAGTCGACGATGAAACACGCGGTCACCCCGGCGGGCAACATGGCGTTTTCATGGAACCATCGCAGTGTGACACCCATGTACCCGGTCGAGAGCGTGCAACCGGTTCGCTCTCGCGATTCTTCGCCCGCCAGCGACCGGACCCTTTCCAGCAGGCTCTGCGCACTTTTCGGGTCGATCTCCTCGGCCCGCCGGTCCTGCCAATTGACGAACGGCGTCACAGGCGCCAACCGGTCGTCAACCAGCACCACGCCGTGCTGCTGGCCGGTGAGGCCGATGCCAGCCACGTCACGCGAACGGCTCGACAGCGATGCCGAACAGCGGCGAAGTACGCCTAACGCCGCGGCGGCCATCCGAGCTGCGTCCCAGTCTGAGCGGCCACGAGCTTTGGCGTCGGGAGTCGTGATTTCCGCATGATTGGCAGCGGTCTCGCGGGCAACGATCTGGCCGTTGCCGGCATCCAAGGCCAGCGCCGTGATCGTCGTCGTGCCCACGTCGAGGCCCAAAACCAGTGGCATCGATTACTCCTTGAAACAGCAGCGTTCTGAAACGCCCGTATTATACATCGTCAAAAGACCCAGCCATTCCAGGACCATCATTGAGAGCCAGCGATTGGGCCATGAGCGAACAATGGCGTCGCCTCTTGCCAATTGCTCGCCGGCGCGGGATGTTGCTGGACATGGACCCAATGAAGCCAATGGCCTACGCGCTGGGAACCACGGCCAGCGCGATTCGAAGGCTGGAAATCCAGGATTGCCAGTTCGCCGCCGTCTCCGAGCGGATCTTGGATGCATTGAACATTCAACCCTCCGACCACGTCGTCGAGCTGGGCAGCGGTGCGGGCAGTTTCACTCGCCGTATCCTGCGGCGCTTGGGACCCAAGGGAGCTGTGGTTGGGGTCGACTACTCACAGGGTTTGCTCGACCAGGCGTCCAAAAATCTCGCGGGCGTGAGTCCTGCTCGGCTCGAATTCGTGCTTTCCGACATCCGCGACGTTGGCGCCCTTGCCGCCGGGGCCGACGTACTCGTGGGACGGACTGTGTTGCACCATCTGGCCATGCCGGAAACTCTGCTGGGCAATTTGCGGCGAGTGTTGAAGGCCGGTGCACGGCTTGGTTTCATCGAACCCGAGTTTCGCGCACTGATTGCACGTCTTGCCGCACTCGAAGGGCAAGGTCGCGCGCAGCTCGCTCCCCTGCGCCGTTGGGCGGAGGGCATCAGCCGGTATTACCAGGCGTGCGGTTTGGCGCTCAGCATCGGCGCAACCTTGGGGCGTTCACTCGAAGTGGCGGGCTACCGCCGTGTGCGCAGCGAGTGGTTCGAGTGCCCGATGGACGCGACCGCGATCGAAAACATGTTGCTCTATTATGACGAGGTTCGCGGGAAATACTCGGAGCGGGGGATCATGACGTCGGACGAGATCGACCACGATCAAAGGTTATTGGCTTCGCTGCCGACCGACGACTTGCCGGCCGTTTGGGGAACGTACTGCGTGACATGTGAGGTTGGTTGACAAACATGGAGGACTCGTGCATGTCGCAAGAACTTGCCGCCCTTCGGTACCCAAGGCAGTGCAGTCGCCGTCGCGGTTTTACGCTGGTTGAGTTATTAGTGATGATCGCCATCATTGGGATCTTGATCGCCCTCTTGCTACCGGCCGTTCAGGCGGCGCGCGAAGCGGCCCGCCGCGCTCAATGCACGAACAACACGAAGCAGATCGTTTTGGGTTGCCTGCTGTACGCCGACATATTCAATGTGTTCCCCCAAGATGCCCTGTGGGGCAATATCGCCGGCGCCGGCGCGCCGCAGACCGGCAATCGCCAAACCTGGTGCATCGCGATCTTTCCATTTGTCGAACAAAAGCCATTGTACGACGCGATCAACAAGAAGACCTGGGTCGCCCCCAACGGCGGTAATACCAACGCTCCCGGTCAGCCGCTCAATGGCTGGGACCAGGTTTCACAACCGCTGGCCACGAGCGGGGCGGGACCCAAGTACAACGGCGATTTGATCGGACAGGTCCTGCCCAACTTTCGTTGCCCTTCCGACAGCGTCGTCAGCAACATCTCTCAACTGGGCGGCTTCTCCCACACCAACTACGCCGGTTCAATGGGCTGTTACTGGGGCCAGGCGATTCAGCCGGCGGCCGCTCCCGCCGGCGAGTTTGTCACCAATCAACCTCCCACGTGCAAGGGTATTTTCGCGTGGAGCGAGCCATGCCCTTTTTCCGCCATTCGCGACGGCCAATCGAATACGATTCTTTGCGCTGAAGTGACGTCGTGCGGCGCCGGCCAGCCGCAGGGGCCGGGCACGCTAAACACCTTCGACGCGGCGAACGCAATAACCCAGCCATCTCCCATCGCCAGCGCCTCTCAGGTCAACCTGCCGGCGGATTACACGGGCGGCAACCCTGGGCCCATGCCACCCCTGTTTTACAAGAGCAACCCTGCCGGATATGTGGTTCCAGGCAACCTCGCGCCAGGCAGCGGCAAATCGCGCTCCGTGCTCTTGGATGCGAAGGGAAGCACGCCGGTGCCGTGGGTATTCCGTTCGTTGTTCGCCGCGCTGTCAACGGCGGTCACGCTCGAAGCCCCCTTTTTTCAAACGGCGATTTTCCCTACCTACAATAACCAGACTTTCCACTCATCGACCTGGGACTATTGTCGCGGTTCCACGCCCCCCGCACCCATCGGCCCTCCATCCATTTACGGTTATCAGCCGTTGTTCAACGGCATCTACGGACCGAATTCCAACTGGCCAGGCGCCGACAGCAATCATCCAGGGGGCGTGATTGTGGGATTTGCCGACGGATCGTCACGTACCGTTCAGCAAAACGTCGACCTCACGATCTGGAACCAATTGAATACCCGCTCGGGCGGCGAGGCGATTGCGGCTGATTTCTAAGCCTGCTCGCCACGTCGATTATGGCTCGACGAACCATTCGTCATCCACTTTTTCCAGAAGTTCGAAATCGCTGATCTCCGCTTCCAAGAATTGCTCACCGTCGCGCTTGGACACGATCTTCGTGGCCTTCTTGATCCCCGCGAAGTCTTTGTAGTCGTCGTAGGTCGTTTCCTGCGTGAACTCGTCGCCCATAAAGCCCACGACTTTCGCTACCAGTTTGAGCGGTAAGCCAGTGGTCTTGTCGAAATAGAGCTTGAACTCCTTGCCATCAGGCGGCGTGACCTTCACGCCGACGGCTTCCGCATCGCCGACCTTTTCCTCGCCGGCCGCCTCGACTTGAAAGTCCTTTCCCTTGAGCGGCAAGAGCGTGATGGCGACGACTTGCAGGTAGATGGTCCGCTTTTCGTTGGCGAGGCCCCCTTCGTCGAGATCCATGCTCATGTCGCCGAATTTCCGCCATCCCTTGTCGTGATCGAGCACGGTGACCCCCTTGACCATGTTACCGCCGAATTCACCCTCGAACTCGCCACGGAAGCGATCCAGCCCAACCATGGTCGACTTGCTGGTGAAGCTGCTCTCATTGCCGCCGAAATTGAGTTTGCCCTTGGTCTTCCAGGCGATCGCCTTGCCCTTGCTCAGTTTCGCCTCACCACCCAAGGATTTTATGCCCTTTTCGATGGTGGCTTTAGCGCCGTCGTCGGCCGAACGCGCCGCCTGGCCAAGGTCACATACCAAGAGTGCCACAAGGGTCGTACAAAAAAACCTTCGCATGAAATGGTCTCGCTTTCTGAATCGACGGATAAGGAAAATGGCCGCTGCGCCGCAAGGGCATGCGTCGTATTCTGACTCGGCCCGAAATGGAATGCAAGCGTGCCGATTGCGAGTGGGAACCGTGAATTCGCTCTCGTCGCTCTTGCCCCACATTCGAACGCGCGGGATGCTTAGGCATCATGAACCTATGCGCTACCGACTGGTCCCGACTGACGCCGCCAGAACAGGTGCGGCACCTGGAGCTCGAAGGCTTCGTTGTGATCCCCGACCTGCTCTCGCCCGAGCGATTGGCCGCGATCAAATCCGAAATGGCCCGCCTTCCCACGGTTCCGACTGACTACAGCGAGAACCAGCGTTCAGCCAAGGATGTGCAATGGACCGACTCGCCATCGTCGATCGACACCATCGGATTGCCGGCCACGATCGAATTCCTCGAGCGTTTGTTTGGCGACGAATTGGTCTGCACGTCGTGCATCTATGCTCTCTCGCGCCCCGGCCACCCTGGGATCGCGCTGCACACCGACGCCCAGCCCTACGGCTCGGAGATCTTCGGCCCTGGTGCCAGCGCGCCGCGGCTGGTGCGGGTGCTGTATTACCTGGACGACTTATCGCCTGAGCGGGCTCCGTTCAAGGTCGTGCCTCGCTCGCACTTGTCGCTGCACGCCGACGCGAACCCTTACAAGCGTTACTTGTCGCATCCTGAGGAGGTGATGGTCACGTGCCGCGCCGGTTCGGCCGCGATCATTAACCAATGTGTCTTCCACGCCAACTTTCCCAATTCGAGCCAGGCCGACCGCGGCATGCTGGCCATTGCTTACCGTCCGGCTTGGGCGGGCCCGGTCGCGGAGGTGCCCGATTGGCCGCCGGAAAAAGTCGCCCGCCTGCCACCCCACGTGCGGCGGCTGTTTGGCAATCTGAACACGCGAAAGATCGACTACCACGTCGGCAACCGCCCGCCGAACATGCCCACCAGCGCCGCGGGCATCAATCCGAGCCGCTGGATGCCATGACCATCATTTATTCCCTTGCGACGTGGCAGCCGATACAAGTCGCGGTCAGCGCCAGAGAGTTGATTTGGTGATTCTGATCTTGATATGGAGCCAGCTCCGCATGGCACTCGCGGCAATCGGTACCGCGCACAAGAACAAGCCGATGTACCTGCTCGAAATGCCAAAACCCTGGTTGCCCTTCCGCCAACTGAGCGGGGATGTCGTGGCAGTCGACGCAGCGGGTGACGTTTGACGGTTCATTCGAAGGTGGGCGATTCAGCTCGGCCAGCACCGAGCGGGCAGCCACTCGGCCTGTGAGGATGCACGGTCCCAGGAACGTTCCCTCCAACGCCGCTTTACCGTTGATGCCTGCCAGGCCGGTCAGTTCCCCCACGGCATAAAGAGCGGCGATCGGCCGCTTCCGTTTGTCGAGCACCCGACAATCCAGATCAATCGCCACGCCTCCCATGCTCTTGCGGGTCAAAGGAAAGGCTTGCATGGCGTAGAAGGGCGGAGTCGTAATCCTTGGCGATGCATTGTTCGAATACGCCGGCCGATCGGGACCAAACCGGTGGAAATCGTCGTCCGCGCCTTTTTCCACCAGTTCGTTGTACCGTTCAACGGTCTCGGTAAGGTTTTTCGCGGGCAACCCCGCTTTCTCCGCCAACTCGTCCAGCGTCCCGGCTGATTGCACCAGATCGGGGTTACCGAGAATGTGCTTTTCCACTTGCTTGAAATCGGTCCAGTCGGTGCCCGACACCACGAAATGTGGTTTGCTGGCTTCGTCGAAAATGAACCAGAGCTTGGCCTGTTTCTGCGCGAGCAAGGCGGGCATAACCTCTTTGGCCCAACCATGCAGATTGGCGAAACGGCGGCCTTCGGCGTTGACGATGATGCCGTACATGTTGGCCGCGCTCAGGCCACGGTTGGTGCCGGGGTAACGAGGATCGGGAATGCCGGTGAAGTAATTCCACTGGTGGTCCATTTTCAGCAGGTCTCCGCCGGCCGATTCCGCGAGTCGATGGCCAAGGCCGACCGAATTCCGGCCGGAACCAACCAGAATCCGCTCGGGAAAGCGGAATTCAGCCGGCCAGAATTCGCGCACCATATCGAGATTACTCTGAAAGCCCCCCGTGGCCAGGATGACAGCACCCGCATGAAACGTCTGTTCCTGCTCAGTCCGCAAGTTTCTGGCCTGCACGCCGGTCACGTGGCCCTCCTCCGTAAGAAGTCGTTCGACCTGGGTGTTCCATACGAAGCGAATTTCGGACATTTCAAGACATGCACGGTAAATTGGCGTCACCAAACCGATGCCGCGTCTGGCGGGCTGATGTTCGCGATCGACAGTGTTGCCTGGCGAGGCGGCCACTCCCTCGAAGCGCACTCCCAACTCGCTCACCCAGTCGTAAACCTCGTGTCGAGAGTTCTCGACATAATAGCGGACCCAGGCCTGGTCGGCGTCTTCGCCGAATTCGATGATATCGTGGTATGCCAGATCGGGCGTGTCGTGAAAGCCCGCCGCCTCTTGCACGGGACTTCCGACGATGCTCAGGCTGCCTTGCGACATGACCGCGTGCCCGCCGAACACCGACGACATGTCGATCACAGTCACTGCCGCGCCTCCGCGGGCCAGCTCGAGTGCCGCCGACAATCCCGAGATGCCGGCCCCGATGACAATCGCGTCTGGAACCACGTCGGGGTGGGCCGGCGGCGCCTTTTCGTCCGGCCGTTCGAAGTTGATTGCGGTTTGCGATGGTTTCGGCTCGTTGGAGCCGGCAGTCGGCTCCGTCTCCTTCGATCGTTGGCAGCCGGCGAGCAACTGAAGCGCGAACAGGGCGGGAATTACGCACGCGCGCGCGACGGGCGGGCAGGCATACTGCGAGAAATCTGTCATGAACAAATCCCGAGATCGATTGACAAACGTGGTCACGATGGCGGCGATCGTGGTATCATGATAGCAGGACAAGGTACGCCACACCGAAGTTGTCGCGGAACCATTTGTACGATAGCCAACCACACGATGATGCGGACTTCCACCACCACCTGTTCGAGATCCCAGTCGCGGCGCGAGTTTCTGCGAGCCGGTCTTACCGGCTTCGGAACTTTGTCGTTACCGGCACTGTTGCGGCTGCGCGCTCAGGCCGCCGCGACGCCAGCGCGGGAGCGCACGGCGGTCATCATCGTCTGGTTGCGCGGAGGTTGCAGCCACCTTGACACCTATGACCCCAAACCCCAAGCCGCAACCGATTTCCGTGGCCCGTTTACCACGATCGCGACCAGAACCCACGGTCTCGAATTCTCCGAGTTGCTGCCGCGCCAGGCCCAGTTGTCGGACAAGTTCTCGGTCCTGCGCTCGATGGCACACACCGGCGGCGGGCATCCCGCCGGCTCCTTGCAGCTCCTTTCAGGCGATCCCGACGCCCAGGATAAACTCACGCCTGTCTATCCCGACCTCATGACTGTGGCCCATTATTTGCGGTCGGACCAGCCGCACATCCTGCCCAACTACGTCGGCGTCAACCCGATCACTCGCTACGACAATTTCACGATCGCCGGGCCGGCGTACCTCGGTCCCTCCTACGAGCCGTTCTCCGTGACGGGCGATCCAAGTGCTCCGAGGTTCCAGGTGCCCAATGTCGGCCTGCCCGACGCGGGGCAGGCCGATCGGCTTGAAGCGCGGATTCGATTGCGCCGATCGTTCGACGGCTTCCGCCGCGAGGTGGACCAATCGGGCGTGATGCGGGCTATGGATGATTTCGAGGCCCAAGCGTTGAACCTGCTGACCAGCCCCGACGCCGCGCGCGCTTTCGACCTCGCAGCCGAAAGCCCGCGAGTGCGCGATCGCTATGGCCTCAATCAGTGGGGTCAACAGTGCCTGATGGCTCGCCGTCTGGTCGAGGCGGGGGTCGAGATCGTCACGACGACCTTCGATGGTCCGTTGTGCGGTCGCGTCGCGAACTGGGACGACCACGCGGTCAACCATCACGTTTTCGACGCGATTGCCTACCGCGCGCCGTTCTTCGATCAGGCGGTCAGCGCATTGATCGAAGACATCCACGACCGCGGCCTGGACAAGCGGGTGCTGGTAGTGGTCACCGGCGAGTTCGGCCGCACGCCGCGGATTTCGTACGTTGCGAGCAGCGGCGGCGGCGTTGCCAGCGCGCCCGCGGGAACCGTCCAGCCAGGCCGTGATCACTGGCCCCAAGCCAACTCGATGATCTGGGCGGGCGGCGGCATCCGGACCGGCCAGGTGATCGGCGCCACCGACCACCGCGGCGAAGAGGTGGTCGACCGCCGAATGGGACCACAGGATTTTTTGGCGACGATCTATCGTCATCTGGGGATCGACTACCAGCGCGTCATGATCCCCGACCATTCCGGACGACCGACGCCGATCGTCACCAACGGCCAGGCGATTCCCGAGTTGCTGTAGCCATGCCTTGGGTCGTTCGTATGCGAATCGAGATCCTCGACGAAGGATTCATCTGCCGCCTTTCCGCCAACGAACGCTCCGAACGACTTGGCGTCGGTTCCCGTGTCGTTTCGCTCGACAACAGCTTGCCCAACAACGGCGAACTGGTCTGCTCCTTCATGATGAGCCGAGGCCTGGCCGTGAATGATTTCGTGCCCGTGCTCTCACGTTCAAACGACCTTGGCAAGACCTGGTCTGAACCGGAACCCATCTGGCCATCGCTTATGGACACCTGGGCCTTGTTCGTGTCGATCAGTCGCGATCAGGCCAATCAGCTTTACCTTTATGGTACGCGATGCGCCATCGACCAGGCGGGAGAGTCGATCTGGAGTGACGCCACGCAGGGGCTGAAGCAGAACGAACTGATCTGGGCCGGCTCCGGCGATCTCGGCCACCGTTGGACCGACCCGGCGCCGATTCTGAAACCGACGCCGGGCTCCGCCGAAGCGCCCGGAACTTTGTGTGTCACGTCGAGCGGGCGGTGGATTGCCTGCTATTCGCCCTCCAACAACTTCGATCCGCGAGAACGGGTCGAGCGGAACCAGGTCGTGGCCGTCTTCTCCGACGATCAGGGTTTCTCCTGGCAACCTACGACGATGCTCCATTTCGCCGATCAGCAAACGAGCGCCGCCGAAGCCTGGGTCGTTGAACTCTCGGACCGCAGGTTGCTGGGCACCGCCTGGCACGTTCCGCGCGATGGCGACGACTTGCCCAACGCCTACGCCATTTCGCACGACGGCGGCACCCTTTGGCAGCCCACGCGGTCGACCGGAATCATGGGGCAAACGACCGCCCTGGCGCCCTGGACAGACGGCCGGGCAATGTTCCTTTACAATCAGCGCAAGCACGGTGAGCCCGGCGTCTGGCTGGCCGTCGTCCGGCCGACGGCGGCGGATTTCGGAATCGAAATCGACCAAATCGTATGGAAAGCGCCGACGGCCACGCGCTCGATGTCATCGGGCGACCTGTGCGAGTGGAGCGACTTCTCGTTTGGCGAGCCCTCGATCACCCACCTGAGCGATGATACCTGGCTGGTTGCCTTGTGGTGCGTCCAGCCGACGGGCACCGGCATCAGGTACGTCAAGTTGAAGCTGCACGCGTAGAACGTCGCATGGACGAAAACCAGAATGAAGGACCAGACCCCTTCGCCAGTCGGCCCGAGTCGCCGTCGTCAATTCCTTCGTTGCTCACGGACGACGATTGCCCGCTTCCGGTGGCGTTCCAGCGATGGAACATCTGCTGCTTTGCCGCGATTTTCGGTTTGTACTATCTGGCGGCGCCGGTCTCGTACATTGGCATCACGCACGCCAATTTGCTGAAGGAACTTGGGCACCAAGACACTTTCGCGAATCTTCCCAGCGCGATTTACCAATGGACTTCGGTGTTTGCGGTGTTCGTGGCCTGGTTTCTGCCGAATCCTAAGCTGCTCAAGCCATTGTTGGTGGCGGCGATGGTCGCGATGGCCGGCATTTCCGCGGCGGTAGCGGCGATTCTCTGGCTGCAACTGTCGGCCGGCGTCCTCAGTGCCGGTGTCGTCGCACATGGGGCGGTCTTTGGCGCCGCCAACGGAGTCTCGCTGACCACGATGTGGGAACTGGTTCGCCGCGGCGTCTCGACGTCTCGTCGCGGGCATGTCCTGGGATTGACGTTCGGCTTCGGGCCGCTCTTGGCTTGCGTCGGCTCGCTGGGCCAACAGGCATTATTTTCGAAGAGCGCCATCGGAGGTTTCTCATTCGGATACGCGTTCCCGACGAACTACCTCGTACTTTTCGCGGCCGTCGTTCCGATCTTGCTGGTGTGTTCCGCCTTTGCCGGGACATTCGTCGTTCCGTCGGCCGCGTACGAACCGCACGGGGGACCACATCTCAAGGAAATCGCCAGCGGTCTGCGGCAGTTTTTTACCTACCGTCCCTTGGTTTTTGGGGCCGTTGCGTACCTGCTCGTCTATTCTGGCGGCAACGCGATCATTCCGAACGTCTCATTGCGCGCCAAGGAGCTGCTCGAGGAGGAGATGGATACGCAAGGCATTCAGCAGTTTTTGCGATTTGGGTTCAAGGCCGCGACTGGCGTTTTCCTGGGGTGGCTGCTGGCGAAAACCAGTCCCAAAGCCACGCTCTTGGCGACCACGTCGGTGCTGCTCTTGGCACTTGCCTGGGTGCTCAATTCGCGAGGTTGGTGGTGCCTGATGAGTTTCGGCTTGCTTGGATCGGGTGAGTTATTCGGGGCTTATTTCCCCAACTATGTGGCGACGGCTTCTCCCAAATCGCGAGTGCGGTTGAACATCGCCTACCTGGGCCTGTTGAGCTCGTTGGTCGGGGTCGCGTCGCTCGGGTACGGATGGATCGCCGATGAGTTCGGCCGATTCGCCAGTTTCTATACCGCGGCGGGCGTGCTCGTGCTGGCGATTGTGCTGATCATGGTGGCCTTGCCCGCCCGGCCGGTTCCATTTTCCCAGGGCGAAGAGTAACGTTTATATTGCACGCCGCCGGCCACAACATGAACGTCCAACACCTAACGCCTATCGCCTAACACCATGTCCACCGAATTGATCCAAGCCATCGACGTGCACGGCCATTTCGGCAAGTACGATCGCGGCGGCGAGGACCTCGTCAACGAATTCATGACGGGCAACGGCGATGTCGTCGTCCGCCGGGCAGGGCTGGCCAAGATCGCGATCACGATCGTTTCGCCCTTGGAGGCGCTATTGCCCCGCGGGCATGGAAACGCCGTCAGCGGCAACCGAAACGCGGCGCGAACCTGCGCCGAGACTCCGGGGCTGTTGCAGTACGTAGTGATCGATCCCCGCGAGGCGGAAACGTATTCCCAGGCGGCGGAAATGCTCGAACTTCCCACCTGCGTCGGCATCAAGATCCATCCGGAGGAGCACATCTATCCGATCCAGGAACACGGCGACGCGATCTTCGAATTCGCCGCCCGGCACAAGGCCGTCGTGCTCTCGCATTCCAGCGAGCGGAACAGCCTGGCCGCCGACATGATGGTTTTCGCGAACCGTTTTCCCGAAGCGCGGCTGATCCTGGCCCACATTGGTTGTGGGTGGGACGGCGACTACACGCACCAGGTCCGCGCCATCCAGCAAAGCCGGCACGGCAACGTCGTTGCCGACACCTCAAGCGCCCGTTCGATCACGCCCAACTTGATCGAGTGGGCGGTGCGCGAGGTAGGCGCCGAGCGGGTCTTATTCGGTTCCGATACGCCACTCTACCACAGTGGAATGCAACGAACTCGGATCGACCAGGCCGACCTGACCGACGCGCAAAAGCGGCTGATCCTGCGCGACAACGCCCTGCGATGGTTCAGCTTGCCGGAAAGCGAGCTGAACGACATATCTTAATATCTCAGCTGGTCGCACCCATGGGAATCTGGTTTTTCAATCCCATGACTTTCACCAGGTAGATGATCAAGAGCACGAGCGCAGCGGGACCTGCGACATAATTCACGCAGGGAACGAGGCACGCCGCCGTGCAGATCGAGTACCACAATCCGATCTGTTGGGCACAGTCGCCCACGTCGGTGCGGCCGTGTGCGTTGAAATAGTTCTGGAACGATTTCGAGAGTCGCGCGGTAACGAAAAATACCCATACCATGCTGAACAACGGGATCAGCATCAACCAAACCATGCCGGGTTCCATCAAACGAAATTGGGCCGGAATCCGCGAATAGCAGCCGGAGAGCAGGACGCAAATGACGATCGCGACCCCAAGCCCGATGGCAAAGGCGATGGCCATGACGATCATCACCATCGCAAAGACCGCTTCGTTGGGAGGGCCAGGCTGCCCGTTCTGGGGAAAATCACCGAATTGCGCCAACGCTGGGGCCACGAACCCAAGGAACTGGCTCATCAGCACAACTAGAATCAACGCAATCGGGGCACGAGGCAGCGTTCGCTTCATTTCAATCGACTCCAAGATTCCTGACTCACGGTGACGTCCCGCAATAGCACGCGGCGATTATCCGGTTGCGCCGTCCGAAACGCAAGTAGAGACGATGGCCGGGTGGGACGACGCTGTTCGCTTCGCGTCGTCATCGGAGGCCAAGGCGCCCAATAGTAGCGTCTCGGCGACAAGTTACGGCACACGGCGTGTGGGCTGCTAAAACGAGGGTCAATTCTATCGGAAAGTGATGTTGGCGATTAGTGCAGAATTTGTTCGATTATGCTCTTTTGAGAGCCGTGTTCGATTTCATGGAGGAAATGCGCGATGGCCCAGGACACCGCCGACAAGTCGTATTCGAGCCCGGATTACAAATTGCTGCCGTTCTTTGAGAGCAGTCGCAACAAGTGGAAGGCGAAAGCCAAACAGCGACATCGCCGGATCCGACTGCAGCAGAACCGGATCAGTGCGCTGGAAACCAGTCGGAAGAAATGGAAGGCGAGGGCCTGCGATTATCAGTCGCGTTACGAAGAAGCCGTCAAGCAATTGGAAGAGCAAAAAAGAGGCAGCGGTCGTTGACGCGGTTCCAGCGATGCCCGAAGTGGCCGTGTGGGATGCCCCGCCCATCCGCCGGCACCAGTTTGGGGCCGGGCTGGTGGCGCAAATCGTGGCGCTGGTGCTGAAAGCCGCCACGAGTCAGCGGTCGGCGGTCAAGGTGCTGGAGATTCTCGGACAGCATCTTTCTGGGTTGGCGCGCATTCCCTGCGCGAACTCGGCGCGTCTGTGGCTGTTGCGGTTGGGCCTGTACGAGTTGTCGCGTCCCAAGGAGGTGGCCGAGGACTGGGTGTGGATCATGGACCACACGGTGCAATTGGGGCCTTGGAAATGCCTGGTGATCGTGGGTGTGCGTCTCTCGGCCTGGCGGAACAAGCGAGCACCGTTGGAACATGAGGATTTGACCTTATTCAACCTGACCCCCATGGAGCAGTCGACGGGCGAGGCGGTTGCCACGCAACTTGAGGAAACTCGCCGGCAAACCGGCATTGTTCCCGCGGCGGTGCTGAGCGACGAAGGCGCGGAACTGAAAAGCGGGATGGCGTTGTCTGCCGAACGATCGCAGGAGTGGAGCAAGGTGCCGCATGTTTACGACATCAAGCACAAGGTGGCGACGTTTCTGAAGAAGGAATTGCACGACAACCAGAAATGGAAGTCGTTCGTCCTGCAAACCAATCGCACCAAGCTCCAGGTGACGTTGACGTCGTTGGCCTTCCTTGTGCCGCCCGGCCTGAAGAACAAGGCCCGCTACATGAATCTCGACACGTTAGTTGGCTGGGGCAATCGCGTGCTGGCCTACTTGGACAACCCGCGGGACATTGGCGAGCAGAAGGTGGACCGTACGAAGCTGCGAGCCAAGCTCGGCTGGCTGCGGCGCTATCGCCGATCGCTGGCGCAGTGGGCGGAACTGCTGGCCATTGCCCAGTGCGCGGAAACGTACGTTCGCCGAGAAGGCTATCACCGGGCGGCGGCCGAGGAACTGGATGCGGAATTGAAGACGGTCACGCGGAGCGCCGCAGGTCAGCGTTTGCGGAAGAGGCTGCAGGCGTTCCTGGCCGAGCAGGGGCAAGAGATTCCGCGCGGACAGCGCCTGCTTGGCAGCAGCGAAGTACTGGAATCCCTGCTGGGAAAATACAAACGCATTCAGGGGACACACAGTGCCGGGGGTATGACCGGCTCTTTGCTGAACATCGGCACGGCGGTGCTCACCAAAACGACGGAAACGATCCAGCAAGCATTGGCCACGGTTCCCGTAGCCGCCGTGGGGAAATGGGTGCGCGAGAAGTTGGGCCCAACGATCCCCGCCCAACAATCCCTGCTCTTGCGCCAGAACAAAAACTGCACCAATATCGAGGCCAACTAGCGCCGCGTTTTAGCAGCCCACACCCCGTGTGGCGTAACCCAGTCTCCTTCTCCTCCATTTTGCATCTTGCATTTGCCTCCTGCCTCCTCCTCCACGCGTGAAGTAAGGAAAAACAGCGTCAGCATGGCGCGCGAGTGTTCACCGAGCGCTTGCTGAACTATCATGGCGCGAGGTCCGACTGCAATATGGGAGGTCTTTAATGACAGATTGGCTTGCCTCGGTGGCCGTGTTTCTCGGCTTTGCAGCGCTGTTCAGTGTTCGCTTGCAAGCGGATGAATCCGGTAGCGGCGATTCGTCGGCGGACAAGGTCTTGTTCGACGGCTCGAATCTCGACGATTGGGAACACATCGGTCCGGGGCGATTCGTCCTGGAAGACGGTTTGCTGAAAACCGAGGGCGGGATGGGCCTGCTGTGGTATAAGAAGCGGAAGTTTGGAGACTGTGTGGTTCGCGTGGTCTTTATGACGACGCGGCAGGACGACAACTCGGGCGTTTATGTTCGCATTGCCCAGCCGCCTCGAGACCCCTGGTATGCGGTGCATCACGGCTACGAGGTGCAGATCGCCGATTCCAAAGCTGGATCGCCGTATCGAGTCAGCGGCGCGGTCTACTCGTTCGCCAAGGCCGTTGCGCGGCCGACGAAGCCGGCGGGCGAATGGAACGACTTGGAAATCACGCTCCGCGGCGATCGCATTCAAACGTCGCTGAACGGCGTTCGAGTTGCCGATTTCAACCCGGCCGATCCCGTGCCCGAGCTTTCGCCAAGGGGCGGAACCGGCGACCCCGAACCGGGCCCTCGTCCGACCTCGGGCTTTATCGGCCTGCAAAACCACGACGGCAATTGTGTGGTGCACTTCAAGGAGGTTTCGGTACGGCCGCTGCCGTGATCGACACGCAACGCGACTCCACTTGAGCCGGAAAGCATCACGAAAGCTCGTAAGTTTCGTACGGATGCTCGCACGGCGTTCCGCGGCTGACGTGCATGCGCTGCTGATCGGGTTCGATGATGACCGAAAAGACCGTCTGCCAGTAGCCAGTCTGCGGGTCGTCGTTGGGATGACGGCAAATGGAACGTGGATGGCCTTCGTGGTCCTTGAGCGCTCGCTTCACCGTCTCCAAGCCGAGCGACCCTCCTGCCGCGATCAGCAGCTTGTCAATTCGCTGCTGGCGAGGATATGACTCGATCAGTTCAGGAAACACCGAGTTGACCGCGAGCAATTCCGGATGCTTGCAGTGGTTGGCGTGCGTGACCCGGCCCTCTTCGCCCGAGAGCACGTGTACGTCGTCAAGCGTGACCTCCAGATCGGCCGGGCCCTGGGGCGTGGCGAGCATGATGTTGGCCGGAATCGCGCGCCCAGCGCGGCGCACGGCATCGACCGCGCCGACCAGCGAATCCGCTTCATAAATGCCGCGCACGGTGAAGTAGTGCGGCACGCCGACTTCGCGGCTGGGCGCCGGCAAGGTGTTGAGGCACACCCCGATACCCGCGTCATTGAAACCGATATACGCGATCAGGCCCGCCTGCGTGAGGTTCATCAGCGCGGGCTTGCCGCTGGGCTTCCGCGTGAGCACGATCATGAACGGATCCAAAGCAGGATCGTTATCCCAGTTCTGGGCAACGATTGCTCCCTTGGCAGAGACCGCCGGCGAGGCGAGCGAAAGCGACGTGCAGCCGGCGTCGGCATCGGGGCGAAGCTGGTTGCGAACCTGGAGCAGCATCAACTCTTCGAACGGCACGTGCGAGCTTTCGGCCACGCCGTGCAGCTCCTCCAGCATCTCTTGGCTGTAACCGCGCGCAAATTCGGCGCTGCGCGCCGCGATCGACATGGCGCTCTTTCGCGAGACGCGCACGGTCTTGTTGACTCGCTCCAGCGCGATTTCCGCAAAGCCGCGAATCTCGTCGCACGCCGCCTCGCCGAATTGCCTTCCCATCTCGCGCGGCGAGCCGGCGACGACGATCTCCCGATAACGTGTGCTCGGCATAGTCATCAATCCTGGGCCTACATGGCCCAAATGCTACCATGTGGGTTTCCAACGCGGTAGAATGCGGCGGCGGCTTATACCCGAGCCTTACGGAGGCGCCTACACGTTCCTCTGGGCGTTCCTCTTAGCCCACAGTCCCATGATCGACGTTTTGATGGACTCGCCCCGGAGCATCGTTTAGAATCGTGCGTCTGTCCGCCCACCCTTCGGAGAAGTCCCCCGATGCCCGCATATCCGCAGATGTTCCGCGTCCGCCAGAAGTTCGAGGCGCCGCGGCTTGACGATATTCCCGCTGCCGTCCGGTCCGAATTGGCCAGCTTGAACCTTCAGCACAAAGTCAAACCGGGCCAGACCGTGGCCATCACCGCCGGCAGCCGCGGGATCGCCAACATCCACCTGATCATCAAGGCCGCCGTGAAATTTTTCCAATCGCTCGGCGCGAAGCCGTTCATCGTGCCGGCCATGGGCAGCCATGGCGGCGGGACTGCCGAGGGGCAAAGGGCAATCATCGAGGGTTACGGAATCACCGAGGAGTTCTGCGGTTGCCCGATCAAGGCCAGCATGGAGACCATCATCGTCTGCCAGACGGCGGAGGGCTTTCCCGTCCATTTCGACAAGTATGCCTCGGAGGCCGACCACGTGCTGGTCTGCGGACGGGTGAAACCGCACACCGACTTCGTGGGCGACGTCGAAAGCGGCCTTATGAAGATGATGCTCATCGGGCTGGGCAAGCACAATGGAGCCAGGGTCTACCACCGGGCGATCCTCGATTACAGCTTCCCGCAAATCGTCCGCAGCGTCGCGGACCAGGTGCTCAGGCGCTGCCGGATCGTGGCCGGTTTGGCCACGATAGAAAACGGCTACGACGAAACGGCCAAGATCGCAGCCGTCCCGGCCGAGGCGATGGAAGAGCATGAAAAGCGGCTGCTGATTCAGGCCAAACAGTGGATGCCGCGACTGCCGTTCAAGCGATGCGACATCCTGTTCATCGACGAGATGGGCAAGAACATCAGCGGGGCGGGCCTCGACACCAACGTGGTGGGGCGCAAGTTCGAGTTTCACCGCGCCGCCGCCGACGAATGGCCCAAGGTCAAGCGGATCGCGGTGCGGGGGCTGACCGAAGAGACGCACGGCAACGCGTCCGGGATCGGTCTGATCGAGTTCTGCACGACGCGGGTGCTCCGGCAAATGGACGAGCGGATCACGCGAATTAACTGCCTGACCAGCGGAAACGTCGCGGCTTGCATGTTGCCGGTGAATTTCGATACCGACCGCGAAGTGCTCGACGAAGCCTTGCCCACGATCGGCCTGACCGAACCCTTAAACGCCAGAATTCTCTGGATCCACAACACGCTCGACCTGGCTGAGGTCGAGTGCTCGCAGGTCTATTGGGACGAGGCCCAGAGCCGCGACGACCTGGAAATCATCAGCGAGCTGCGCGGGCTGCCGTTCGACGCCGAGGGAAATCTGCCGCAATTCGTGGGTGAATTGGCGGTGCATTGAGCCTGCCGAACCTGTCGGACCATTAGGGCCGAATTACGTCGCGCGCATCGCGGCAGTCGCGATTGCTACGATTGATCCGCATCCCAGCGACGCGATGAACATCGTCGTGGGTACCCAAAAATGCCATGAAATGAAGTATGGGTATACCATGATCACCTTATGACGGAAGAAGGCCTCCACGCGCGGTGTCATGTGATAATACAGCAGGGCCACGTTGAATCCTGTACCGCCAACCAGCAACAATGCCAACAGCGGTTCGTCCTGATGAACGGCAACGACCGGTAACATGGCAAGCATGAACATGGTTGTCAGCGAACCGAATACCTGCCCCAGTCGAAATGCCCATGCCTGTCCTCCCAAGTACGCGGAATAAACCACAATTTGAATGGCCATCCCGGGGAGAGAGCAAAGCAAACTGAAAAGTCCCGGACCAAGACCAAACTTCGTGATCGAAATCGCGACCCCGACGAACAGCGACAACAGGTTCCCAACAATTACCAGTAATCCAATGGCTTGCACGCCGGCCGGCGCTTCTTCCTGCCGGACGGGCCGCTTACGGGGTTGCTTCCCTCGGCTCGAACTTTTTTTCGGAGGCGACGCCTTGGCAAGCGATTGCAGCGGTGCCACCACTGGCGCGGATATGTCCGACCAGATATCGCCAAGCGCTCGTAGTCCGGGTGAAGGTTCAATCGCATAGGTCGGCGAAATGGGTTGCGAAGGTACGTCGGACGGGATGACCTCGACGTCTGGCAGCTCTTCCTCGTCTGGCGTCGCGTCATGGTACGTTTCGGCAATGGGTAAGTCGTCATCGAGCACCTCGTCGATCGGGTCGGGCGCTCGCGGCAATGCGTTGGTGCCGTGTCGCGAGGCACTCGCACTTCGGCGCGTCGGTTCATGCGGACGAATGGGCTCGGAGTGTGTGGCGGCACCTTCGTCGGCAGTTTCAAGAGGAACCAAAAAGCGGTGCCGGCAGGCGCCACATTGTAGTGCCCGTGCGCGCTGATTTCGGCGCGCCCGATACTCCGCGCCGCAGTTGGGACACATAACCGAGCCCACTTTGCGTCCTCCAATCAGCTCGTGACATGAACTTCGCATTGTCATTCGAGCGAGAAGGTGGGTCAAGATCGCGATTAGAGCGCCATAGACCGATGTCGGTGGCACCCTCGGGATGTTAGAATCATCGACCGATGACGGCCATCCTCGGTATCTCGGCTTTCTATCACGACAGCGCGGCGGCGCTCGTCGTCGATGGCGATATCGTGGCCGCGGCTCAGGAGGAGCGTTTCAGCCGCACGAAGCACGACGAGGGCTTTCCCGCCGGCGCGGTGGCCTACTGCCTGAGTGCCGCCGGCCTGCGGCCCGATCAGCTCGACTACATCGCTTTTTACGACAAGCCGCTGGTCAAATTCGAGCGATTGCTCGAAACCTATCTGACCTTCGCCCCCAGTGGGCTGCGCAGCTTTCGGCTGGCGATGCCGCTGTGGCTCAAAGATAAGCTCCACTTGCGCCGCATACTCAGGCGCAGCGTGCCAGGCGCCGAGCGCGCACGGCTCGTGTTCACCGACCATCACGAAAGCCATGCCGCCAGCGCCTTTTTTCCCAGCCCGTTCGACGCCGCGGCGATCCTCACACTCGACGGCGTCGGCGAATGGAGCACCGCGACGTTGGGCAAAGGCAACGGCAACAAGCTCAAGCTGACACACGAGCTCCGCTTTCCCCATTCGCTGGGGCTGCTCTACTCGGCGTTCACCTATTACTGCGGCTTCAAGGTCAACAGCGGCGAGTACAAGCTGATGGGTCTCGCGCCGTATGGCCGGCCAGTCTACCGCGACCTGATCGAACAACACCTGATCGACCTCAAGTCCGACGGCAGTCTCTGGATGAACATGGACTACTTTCATTTCTGCCAGGGCTTGACGATGACCAACCGGCGTTTTGACAAGTTGTTCGGCGGTCCGCCGCGCCCGCCCGAAACTCGACTTGAGGAGCGCCATTGCGATCTTGCGGCCAGCATTCAGGCGGTGACCGAGGAGGCAATGCTCCGTATGTGCCGCCACCTGCACCGGCAAACTGGCCAGGAAAACCTGGTGTTGGCCGGGGGCGTGGCGCTCAATTGCGTGGCCAACGGGCGGGTGCTGCGCGAAGGGCCGTTCCGCCGCATCTGGATTCAACCAGCCGCCGGCGATGCGGGGGGCGCGCTGGGCGCCGCCTGGTTCGTCTGGCATCAACTGCTCGATCGGCCACGCACCGCGGCACCTGGCGACCGGCAACACGGCAGCCTGCTGGGGCCAAGCTTCTCTAGCGATGAGATCGCAGCTTTTCTGGCCTCCCAAGGGGCCAAGGCCGAGCGGTTCACCGACGAGGCGGCCCTGTTCGAGAATGTCGCCGCGCTTTTGGCAGCGGGCAAAATCATCGGCTGGTTTCAAGGGAAAATGGAGTTCGGTCCGCGGGCCTTGGGCGCGCGGAGCATTCTGGGCGATCCGCGTTCGCCCGCCATGCAGGCGACGATGAACCTGAAAGTCAAGTTCCGAGAGAGCTTTCGTCCCTTTGCACCCTGTGTGCTCGCCGAGCACGCCGCGGAGTGGTTCGAATTGGAGCCGGGCCAGGAAAGTCCTTACATGCTCGTCGTTGCTCCGGTCCGCGAGTGTCACCGCACCGAGATGGATGAGGCGACGCGTCAACGAATGCAAACCGATCCCGATTTGTGCCACCGGGTGAACATCGTTCGCTCAACAGTGCCGGCGGTCACACACGTCGATTACAGCGCCCGCATTCAGACCGTCGACGCCGAGCGAAACCCGCGCCTTCACCGTTTGCTGGAGGCATTTTACGATGCCACCGGTTGTCCATTATTGGTCAACACCAGCTTCAACGTCCGTGGTGAACCGATTGTTTGCGCGCCCCAGGACGCGTATCGTTGCTTTCTGGCCACCGACATCGATGCCCTGGTGCTCGAAGATTTCGTATTGGCCAAGGAGGGCGCTCCACCGGCCGCGGCCGACGCCGAGCGTGAACGATATCTGACGCAATTCCAACTGGATTGACGAACCGGATTGACGACCATGCAATGGGCCGACATCTCATTTTCGCCCCGCGAGCGCACGCTACGGCAATTCGCGGTCTTCTGCATCATATTCTTCGCGGGCCTGGCTGCCTGGCACGGAGCGTGGCGCGGGCGGACCGGGGTGGGACTGACTCTTTTGACCTTGGCTCTCGTGATCGGCCCCTTGGGACTGATTCGGCCGCAAGCCATCCGGCCAATTTACGTGAGTTGGATGGTACTGGCGTTTCCGATCGGCTGGCTGGTCTCGTCAATCTTGTTGGCGGTCGTGTATTATGGGGTCTTCACGCCGATCGCCCTGGCGTTTCGGCTGTTCGGGCGTGACGCGATGTGCCGTCGGCCCCGGGAAACCGATACCTATTGGCAGCCCAAGCGGCAGGTGACCGACATCCGCAGGTACTTCAGGCAGTTTTGACCATGGGTACGAATCCCCCGAAAAATGACCCGGACAATGAATCGCCCGGCGATTTCGAGCAAGCGGCGGCCGACGCGAAATCGACAGGCCTGGTGCGCGAGCTCTTCGAGTTTCTCGGCGAGACCAAGAAGTGGTGGCTGCTGCCGATCGTACTCGTGTTGTTCTTGATCGGAGGGCTTCTGGTCTTGGGTAGCACAGCGCCCTTCCTTTACACGTTGTTTTGATCGTTTACGCGCGATTGATGTGGAGGGCGAATGGCGACAGGCGACAATCCGCACCGCGTTTCGATTTTGATTGGGTGCCTTGGACTGATCGCCTTCTTGTCGTTGCTTTGGCCTGCGTATCGCGCTTTTTTGGATATTGAAATTGATTACAACGAGGGCTGGAACGCTTATCATGCCGACGCGGCGATGGGTCGGACACCACTCTATCCTTCCCACGATCAATTAATTACTAACAACTATCCGCCGCTTTCATTCTATATCGTCGGCGCGTTCGGGCGGTTGATCGGCGACCCGGTCCTCGCCGGGCGCCTGCTTTCGCTGGCAGCCGTTGTTGCAACCGCGATGGGGGCCGCGGTCGCGATCAAATGCCTCGGGGGCAGCACGACGGCCGCCGGCATCGGCGCGGCGTATTTCGTGGCAACAATGTGTCGCTTTTTCACCAGCTACGTCGGGATGAACGACCCGCATTTACTCGGCCAGGCGGTCATGACCCTGGGCTTTGTCGCATTCCTCAGAGCCATGGCACGCGATTGCGGTTATTCAACGCCTATTCTCTTGATGGTGGCCGCGGGGTTCATCAAGCACAATATCATCGTGACGCCACTGACTGCCCTGGTGTGGCTGGGCATCCACAGACCTCGACAGATGGTGAAGTCCGGGCTCCTGGCGGTGGCTTCCATCGCCGCGGGATTCGCGCTCTGCCATGCCGCTTTCGGCGCCGACTTTTTCACCAACATGATGTGTCCCAGAACCTTCCGCTGGAGACCGGCCTTCGGTGCGCTGGGGCACCTGCAGTGGGTAGCTGTAGGGCTGGTCGCCTGGATCTATGTCGGCTACACGCGGAGGATCGAGCCGGGCGTCCAGCTTTGCAGCATCATGACCGTGCTCGCCCTCCTGAATTACTTCATCCAAAAGACCGGCGATGGGGTGTCTTACAACGCGCAGTTCGAACTGGTCTTCGCCGTGTCCATCGGGGTGGGACTCACCTTCACACAAGCTCCCTATCTAACGCTGGCGCGTCGCCTTTCGCCGGATTCGCTGCGATGCTTATTTCTTCTGGCGATTTGTATCCGGCTGGTCGCGTCAACACGTCTTGAGCCGGTGCGGATGTTCACCGACCCCAGATTCCACGCAGAAATCGCCGCTCGACAGGCAGCCATGTCGGCCACGGTGGCCCGCATCAAAATGACTCCTGGAGATGTGTTTTGCTGCCCGCTTGCCTGCTACCGCGCAGAAAAACCTTTTGTCGTTGATTCATTCAATTGCAACCAGCGGATCTTGGCTGGCGACCTTCCCCCCGATGCGATCAGCAAGCTCGTCGCGAGCGGAAGACTGACGCACGTGGATGCAGACCCTCTTCTCAGTTGGGGAACCAAAACGCGCGCTGCAACTGACCTCGGCGGCAGATAGCGCTTCCAGCGTTCAACGACTCGCCATCCGCCGCAAGGGCACGCGTCGGCATCGCTCAGCGTTCGATCCGATCGAACAGTGCCACGGCCACGGGCACAAACACCATCAGTGGAACCCAGGCCGCGAGGGCAGGACGCATGAGCGAGACGGTGCCCAGGTATTGAAAACACATTACGACCATCATAAACGCCGTCGAGACCAGGCCGCATAGTCCGATCGCCATGAACACATTGCGGTTGTTTCCACTCAGCACCAAGGGCAGGCCCAGAAAAAACAGCGTCAGGTCGAGAAGCGGCTGCACGATCCGTGTGTGGATTGAGACACGGACATCGGCCCCGAAATCGCCCGCCAGTCCCAGGCTCGGATTCGACAGCCCCTGGATCAGTTGCCTGGTGGATGAGAACTGCCGCCAACCGTTGGCGCCGCTGAGCTGATCGAAGTTGACGCCGCTGACGACGAAGCATTCGTCGGCCTTGAGCCATTCCGGTTCATCGCGGGGCGTAATGATCACTCGCCGTCCGTCGGCCACGAGCGAGGGCTTTTGGGCGATGTCCGGCGGCCGGCTGACCTGCTTCATCAGGTAACCACCTTCGTGGACATCGCTTGCCTCCTGGTAGTACGCGTTCTCCGCCACCAGGAGCCTGGCGAAGCGGACCATGTTATCGGGCAGACGGAACCTTGGTCTCAAGATCCGCCGTTCGTTGGCGTAGCTGAGCGCGCCGTTCATCAGAATGTTCGTGGCGTTGTCGTAGCGAGCCTTGATCTCATAACCGTTTTCCCCAGTAAGGTTCTTGGGATCCTTTGCCAACTCGACCGACAGGCGCGGAATGACCAGTTCGCGGCCCGCGCTCGTCGCCAGGCTCATCAGTGCCGCGGCTGCCACGATCGGCATGATCACTCGTCTTCGCGAAACGCCCGCGGCCATCAACGCCGTCAGCTCGTTGTGCCTTTGAATCCATGTTACCGTGAACATGCCGGCGATCATTGTCAGCATGCCGCTCACCCGCTCGAAGAAATAGATCGAGCGATAGGCATAAAACCCAAGCATGGTTCCCAGAAGGTTGCCGTCCTTCTCGGTGAAATGCATGAATTCATCGAGGTTGTTGAAGGCGTCGAAAACGACGAACAGCCCGTCCAGACTGCAGAAGCAGATTACGAACACCTGGATGAATTGCCGCAGTAAGTAACGGTCGATGATCCACATGGTGTCGGCGCCTTCCCTTTCGTTATTGCGGAATCACACCGCCGCCCGAATCGCGCGGGCCAGCGCGGCGATCCCTAGCCGTATTTGCTCGCAACTCTGCACGCCGAAGCTCAGCCGCGCGGTATTTCGGCGCCGCGGACGGCCTTCGCCGGGGAACGAATACTCACCAGGCACGTAGAGCACTTTTTCTTGCACCGCCAGTTCGAACAACCGCCCGGCGGGTCCGGCGTCGACGTGATCCGGCAATTCGAGCCAAACGTAAAGTCCGCCCGCGGGCCGTAGCCAGCGCACTCCGTCCAGCGGGGCCAGGTGTTCCTCGCAGGCCGCGAGCATCGTCGCCAGTTTAGCCCTGTATTCGGCCCGCAACCGTTCAACGTGCGGCCAGAAAGTTCCCTGGTCGAGCATCGTGGCCAGCAGCCGCTGGTTGAAGTGCGGCGAGCCGAAGTTGACGTTGCCTTTCTGGTCACAGACCGGACCGACGAGGCCCTTGGGCAATAAGCCGTACCCCACGCGCAGGCCCGGTGAGAACGATTTCGAGAACGTATGCGCCGCCACGACCGTGTCGCCCGTCTCGTCGAACGACCGCAAGCTCGGTACGTCGGCGCCGACGTAACGTAGCTCACGGTAGGCCATGTCGTCGATCACGTAGATCGTGCCGTGCCGCGAATAGCGTTTGGCCAGCTCGACCACCGCCGGCCGCCGCGCGGCGGCCAGCGTTACGCCGCGTGGGTTGTCGAAGTAACTCACCACATAAATGGCCTTGACTCGCGCCAGCTCGCCGGCCGCATCCAGCCGCTTGAGCTCATCGTCGAGCGCCTCGGGCACCAACCCCTCGTCATCGGCCGTCACGCCGATCGCGCGGACACCCAGGTTTTTCACGAGCCCCAAAAAAACAAAGTAGCTGGGCGACGTCGTGAGTACGATATCGCCGGGATCAAACAATGTGTCGGCCATCTGGTGCAGCAGTTCGTTACTGCCGGCCGTCAGCACCAGTTGTTCGATCGTAGCCCCTTGGCTGGTCGACGTGGGCCCGTCCGTAGCGATCAAATCAGCCAGGAGCCGCTCGCGCAGCGCCGGGTCGCCGGGCGTCGTGCCGTATTGCAGTGCCGCCCGGGCTTGCGCGGGATCGGACCAGAGGGCCTCGAACGCCTGCCGCGTGGCTTCGACCGGCAGCGTCTCCTGGTCGACAAACCCCGCCGCCAGTGAGATCAGGTGCGGGTGAGCCAGCGCCTGCTCCATCAGAAAGCTGATCGGCTGGCCCGTGGCCAGCGACGCTCGGCGACTGAGATGTGGTTTGGGAAGCATGCGCGCATGGTTACTGGTAGTGGACCCCTCGAGCGGAAGCCCTCGTCAACGGAGCAAACTCCAGCGCGGGCAGGATACGGCAATACCGGTGTGGCCGTCAACATCGGCGTGGAAGCGCTTCCAACGGCCTGCTCCAATGCTAGCTTGGGCAGGTTCGGCTGCGGCCCATTATCCCAGCAGCACACCCGCATAGCCCACCACCCGGTTGCGGTCGCCGCCTGCGTCTGCGCTGGTGGCGTAGCCGACTTGGTGGACGCGCGACAACGTGCCGAGGCGCTGCAAGGTCTCCATCACGATCACTGCCGGCAACAGGCCGCACATGCTGATCTGGTTCCGCGTGACGACGTCGTAGAGCGCCGCCGGATCGAGCCGCTCCATGGCCGCCAGCGCGATTGCGTCCAAGCGACGGTTTTCTTCATCGTCGGCGAAATGGTTCATGTCGCTCGAAATTACCAACAGCGGACGATCGGTGCGGCCGAGCAAGACACGCGCCAGCCCGTCCGCAAACTGTCGCGCGCGCTGAAGATTTCCCGCCCCGATGGCAATGCCCACGACCTTGGCTCGCGGCGCGAGCCTGGCGAGGAAGGGAAGCTCGACCTCGATCGCGTGCTCCTGCTGGTGCGCCGCGGCATCGAATTGCAAGCCGGGGATCGCCAACGTGAGCTGACGCGCCAGCTCTGGATCGGAGGCCATGGTTGCGCCTGGCAACGACCAGGTGTGGTGCGGTGCTACCGACCAATCGACCCCGTGCGGCGTATGCTTGGGACCAATGACAATTACCGTCTCGGGAATCTTAACCCTTCGGAACGTGTCGGCGGCGATTCTCCCGGAATAGACCAGCCCGGCATGGGGAACCATCACCGCGGGCCATGCCGCCGGTTCGACTCTTTCGCCCGTCATGAGATTGTCGACCAGCTCAGCGAGTGCCGCAGGCTCGGCCGGGTAGAACCTGCCAGCCACGGCGGCGGGCCGCACCGCCGGACCCGCCAGAGGCCTTGGCGCGTGCGAAGTGGCCAATCGCTGCATGGTGCACATGGCCGCCAGGGAAAAGACCGCGGCCGACTCAGGGACGAACACCTGGGCAGCCTTCGAAGTCTTGCGCAGGATCGCCTCGGGCAGCAGACCCGGAGCGAAAGTGATCGCCGACTTGCCGCCTTCAACGACGAGTAACGCGCGGCGGGCCGGGTCGAAACCGGCAAGGTGGGCGCCCTCGACTGCGCCGTGCGCCGCCGGGTCAAAGAGCACGAGCAGATCAACTTGAGCCGCGGCCAGTAAAGCGGTGTCGACGCCGGAAGCGCGCAACGACTGCCCCATGGCCTCGGCCAGGCCGTAAAGGGTGGTCTGCAAAGGCATGGTTTGCCGCAGTGCGTGCTTGCTGGAGTGTAGCCACGGATTACCCTCGGCCGTCGTGAGCACCAGCGCCACGCCATTGACGTTGGCGTCAGCCACACCGAAAGCGTAGCAATTGGGTGTGGCGCCGCTGGCCACCGCCAGAATGTTGCTCCGGCAAAACTCGGCCAGGGCGGTCATGTCGGCCGGCGCGAGTGGCAGTGGAAAACTTGGCGCGGCGTGTTCCAACGATGGCGAGGGTAAGAAATCGGCCATCGAACCGGCGAGTACCTGTCCTTCGAACGTCGAGATCGTTGTGTCGTCGTCTTTCCACGCCGACGCCGGCAAGCCAGCCTTGAGCGCCACGTGCCGAAGGAACCCCTCTGCGTCGAGCTTTTGGTCCACCGCCACCGACGGCAAGAGCAATCCTCGCAATTCGCCCTTTGCGATCTGCACCCCGTGCTTGCCAATGGTCACCGCCTGTACGCGATTTTTGCCGCACTCGGCCACCGGCCGGCTGCCGTGGAGCAGCCAGACTTCCAGATCGACGTGCGCAAGCTCGCTGAGCGAAAGCGGTGGAAATCGCGGGTCGTCGTTGGCTGCTCGGCCGGCGGCGTGGGCCAACGCCTGCGACAGAGGGACCGATTGCCCCAAGAAGCCGCAGCAGCTCCGCAAACGACCTGCGCGCTTCAGGCTCACAAAGACGCCCATCACTGGCGTTTGGGCCGCGCCGGCCAGCGTCGTGTCGGTCAAGGGCGCAAGCCGGGCGCCGGCTGCCGCGGCAACCCAGTTCCCGGCCCCACGCAAAATTGCTTGTTGTTGTTCGGCATTCAATTCCGGAAGACCGCAAACCAACAGCTCGGTTTGTTTGGACGTTTCAGCTAATCGTGTGCTCATGGCACTCCCTGGGTTCGGTGTCGCGAACGATGCGATCCGCACCGGCACTCGCTTCTGCCCCCAGTTGCCTGGCGAGCGGTCGAAGTGTCCGGCGATGCGAGTGCCGCAGCCGGGGCAACGGTCGAGCCGCATGGCGTACTTGGGCAATTCGTACCAATCGCGCTCGATAAGTAGCTTGCCGCAGTGGGGACAATAGGTGCTCTGTTGCGGCGGCGCATGAATGTTACCTACATAAACGTAATTGAGTCCCTGCGCGCGGGCGATATCGTGCGCCCCTAGCAGCGTTTCGGGCGGCGTGTGGCCGCGGTCGGTGAGCCGGAAGTCGGGATGAAAGGCGGTGAAATGCACGGGCACGTCCGGCCCGACATTGGCCAGAATCCAGTCGCACATCTGGCGGATTTCGTCGAACGAGTCGTTGGCCCGCGGAATTACCAGATTTGTGATTTCGAACCAGACATCGGTCTCGTGCTTGAGCCAGCGGAGTGTGTCGAGCACGGGCTGCATGTACGAGAGCGTGAGGTGTTGATAGAAGCCCTCAGTAAAGCCCTTGAGATCGACGTTGGCCGCGTCCATGACTTCGTAAAACGGCCCGCGGGCGGCCGGTGTGATGTACCCGGCGGTGACCGCCACGGCCTTGACACCCACAGCGCGGCACGCCTTCGCCGTGTCGATCGCGTATTCGGCCCAGATGACCGGGTCGTTATACGTGAATGCCACGCTGCGGCAGCCCAACTGCCGCGCCGCTTCGGCCACCGACTCCGGAGTCGCCTCTTCGCTTAACTGTTCGATCTCGCGCGACTTGGAAATCGACCAATTCTGGCAGAACTTGCAACCCAAGTTGCACCCCGCGGTGCCAAACGAAAGCACGCTCGTACCGGGATAGAAGTGGTTCAGCGGCTTCTTTTCGATCGGGTCGATGCAGAAGCCGGTGCTCCGACCGTAGGTCGAAAGCACGATTTCGCCTTCGCGATTTTCTCGGACGAAGCAAAATCCACGGTCGCCCGGCCGCAGCGCGCATGCACGGGGACACAAGTCACAGATCACCCGACCGGGCTCGTCCGTTTCGTGCCACCACCCACCCGGCATTGTTCCATCGGGGCGCAGGCCGGAGGCGGGCGGAAGTTCGACGATCTTCAACATGAGCCCATTTTACCATACGCGTGCGGACATGACGAGTTTTCCGCGGTCGCATGATCTCCGCCTCGGCGACCAGTTCGGGGCGGGCGCCGCCGCTAGGACGCTACGACGGTGATATTAAAGCTCTGGGGGCGCGATGTATTGTGGCTCCCCATTCCGCTGGAATTGTTGCGCAGCACCAATGTGATGGTGGCGGTACCTGTCTGGCCGGGGGCGGGCGTGTAGCTCAAAATGCCCGAAGGGCTGACCGAGGGGACCGTTTGAAACAGGCCAGGCCGCGTGTCGCCCGTCACTTGAAAGCTCAAGCCCGCACGCGATCCATTCCCATGGCCGGCCGAGATCCGCGTCGCCCAGGGTGCCACCGATTGTGGTCCTGTGTTCACGGCCACGACCTGGTCCGGTCCCTTGACGAAGGATGGCGCCTGGTTGGCACGCACGCGCCGTCGCGAGTAGCGATGGTATCCGTGGCGACCGTAGTATCGATGTCGCATGCCATAGTGGGAGTATTGGCGACCGACGTTGACCGTCGTGCGAATTTGATTGATGGTTGTTGGCGCCGGCTGAGACGCCACATTGCCTGGAATGGTCGTTGGATTCGAAGCCACTCTTGAGGCCGAGTGGTTCACCGGGAGTTTGACATGGCTTTGGGCTGTTGTTCCGACCGTGTGCGGCTTCGAGATTCGCGTCGAGTTGGGATTCGACGGCTTGTTCGCGTTTGGCGCCACTGAGTGTCCCGAGTGTGCCGTCGACTTGTTTGGCGTGGGTTTGTGCGCGGCATGGGGCGCGGAATGGTGAGCGGCGTGTGGTGCCGAGGGGTGAGCGTGGCCAGCGGATGAGTGCGAGTGCCCACCGGAGGCGTGAGCGTGTCCGCCGGATGAATGCGGGTGCCCACCGGAATGCCCGCCTTTAGCCAATACCGGCAGGGCCGTGAAGGCCGTCGCCGCGACGATCGCAAGAAGGTATGTCAGCCATTTCATCGTTGTGTCCCTCCGTTCGGTCACCATTCGATGTACGGATTTAGCAATCGCCGTGCCAATTGGCTCACAATTGCACGAACCTCTTCATTGGCAATGGTTTGTGCGCGTCTGCACGGATTGCCCCGGGTGAGATTTCCCGGCGTTGTCATCAGAATGATGTCAACGCCTGACAGAATCGATTCGCCAAGGCGAGAACTCTCAGTTTGAGGCGAGTGATCGCAATCTTGCCCCCAGTTGGCCCAATATTCCGCATTGAGAAGTGGAGAACTTTGGTTGCCGCACGACTTGGTAATGCGGCTTCGTAGTTGTTGGCCGATTGGCCATCACCACCCTTTACTATCGAAAGGAATATGAAAATGAACCCTGTGATTCATCTGCGTGGCATGGTCTTGAGCGTCGTTGGTTTTGGGCTTTGCTTCGCGGCGGTCGCAACTCAGATCGCCCTGCAACAGCACCGATTGTTCATCGCCGGTCCGTTGCTGGCCCTAGGCATGGCGGGCCTGGTAGAACTGATTTCAGGATACCCCTTTTACAAGGTGGCCCAGAAATGGGATTCGATGCACGGGCTCAAGCGATTTGGACTCGGTCTGGCCATTATCTGCATGTTCGTCGTGGGCATTTTTTTCTGGGCCGCGAAATTCTATTTTTAAGTTTGACGCGGCCACCTGGCCTTTGCAGGCTGCTTGAACTTTGCTCCACCGTGTACCGTTATTCGAACGTCAGCCGTTTGTCAGCGTTGGCGGCGGAATAGATCGCCTTCGTTTTACGGAAGTCATCGGCGGCGGACCCTACGATTGCCATCGGCCGTGGGGCCACCAACCCGAGTACGGTGGGCACATCGCAAACCCGCAACACGTTCAGCAGTGGGGGCGCGGCCGTGTCCATGTGGGTCGAAGGTGGTGAAATCAAAGTTGCGCCGGCGATCCGCTCGTCGAGCACTGCGGCGTACGCGGCAAGAAGCCCGGCGCCGCTTTTCCCGGCGACGAACACCGGTGGCTGAATCTCGCCAGCCGAGAAGCGAGTTGCGACATCCTTTGCCGCGGCAATCACGTCCCACACACGGCCGGCATCGACCGTGCGGCCGAGCAGGGCGTGGGAGCGCTCGACGTAATTCGGCCCGTTCTTCCTTGTCCACCGTGTCGCGCCCGTGCCGCGAGGCTCGCATAGAACCACGACCTGACCCTGGCGAGCAAGGCCTTCGAGCCAAGCGGGTGTCGTGCCGGCTTCGTCCTCGTCGAGTACGGCGAGTAATACGGTCTTGGGCGTCGCGGCTTTGCCGGCCGGAAAACGTAATCGGTACTCGATGCCATCCTCCGATTGCACGCGCTCGGTGCTCGCGTCAACATCGCCCAGGACTTTCGCGGCCGGGATCGATTCAGGAAAATAGCCAAAGCTCACTCGGCGCAGCTCGGCCAGGAGCGGTCGCTTCCAGGTATCGTAACGGCCGGATTCTGGCGCGGGAACTTCGGCCAGCGGCACGAAATGCTCGTCAATCGTCGTGTTGAGCTGGTCGGTTGGCAGATCAGCCTCACTGGGAAATGCTCGCAGCTTCTCGGGCGCGATTGGGTAGGGACCCGAGTCGCTTCCCTCGCTTACGAGGTCGATCTCGCTGTCGCCGACGGGAGCGGAGTCTCCTTTCAAATGCGTGTTGATGAAACGATAGGCCGCCCGGCGAATGTCCTGACGGTACGCATGTCCGCCGACGCTCACTACAACGTCGAACTGGTCACCGGCTCCAAACAGGCTGTAGAGCCGTTCGAGCCGATTGCTGATCCGTTCGTTCGCGTCCATCGGGAAGATGGAGTCCTGGTCGCTGTTGACGAATAACATCGGCCGAGGCGCGACGAGCGCGGCGATCCGGGTCCAAGGCCATTGAAAAGTGTTGTAAAGGAACATGCAATCGCAATGCCCGTTGATGACGCGGTTGGCGACGTACGCGTCGAGGTCGGCCATGCCGCTGACAGGCACGGCCACCTTGACACGCTCATCGGCCGACACGACCCAGAACGTTGCCGCGCCGCCACCGCTGATGCCTGTCACCGCGATCCGCTCGGCGTCGACGTCGGGCCGGCCAACGAGGTAGTCGATCCCTCGGACGCCGTTCCAGCACTCCACTCCGGCGGGTGTGTAACCCCGCGAATGCCACCACCAGCGCCGGAGGTTGTAAGTGCCGTGGTGTGTCGCGGCGATTTCGCCGAGCTGCAGCGAATCGACCACGAGGCATACGTAGCCGTGCCGTGCGAACCAAATGCCGTGCGACTGATAAGCGACCTTATTTCCGTTTCGTCCACGGCCTGAGTGGCCGCAAACGTAGAAGATGGCCGGCAGTTTCTCACCGGCCTTCACGACGGCCGGGCGGTAGAGGTTTCCCGTCACGTACAGATCTGGCCGGCTTTGATAGTGCAGCATCTCGACGACGTAGCCGTCCCCCTCGATCGCGCCCGTGATCCTGGCGTCCAGCGGCGTTCTTTCCGGCCGCGGTGAGAGACCGAGCATATAGAAGTATTCTTCGACGTACCGCGCCCGCTTCGTTTGCCAGTCGTCAAGCGACTCCAAATCGCCGTCGAATTGCGCCGAGATTCGAGTGGTTTCGCGCTGGAGGTAGGCTTGGATCATCTCATCGCCGGGCGAGTCGCGGTCGGGCATGCCAAGCGGCTGGGCGCCGGCGCGATCGGGCGCCAGCACCAAGGCGGAAAGAACCATGAGCGACAGTACCAGAAAACGATCGGCGTTCGACTTCATCGGCGGTCCTCGCGGAGGGCATGTTACGGTCAGGATGGCAGACCGAAAGCCCTCGATCAAGGGTTACGCGCCACGCGGGGATTGTGATATTTGCAGTGGACAAGCCGATTCGGCTTGTCGACGGTCGCACACGGGCGATAAAATGGCTCGGTAGGATACCCTTGGTCTACGGAGAGACGCCATGGATCGCTCGCCGCGTTGGCAGTTCAGTTTGATCACAATGTTGGCTCTGACGGCGGTGGTAGCCGTCACTTCGGCCGCCGTGTCGAGTTCGCCCAACTGGATCAGCGGCATGGCGCTCGGTTTCCTGAGCTTTGCCTTTCCCACGGCTTTCGTGCTCGTCATCGTCTACGGCGAGGGCTACTGGCGCGCGTTCTGCATCGGCGCCTTGGTGCCGAGTCTTGAGGGTTGGGCCATGTCGGCATTTGCGGTCCTGTTCGTCGCGGTCGAATCGTTTGCGACGTCGGCCAGTATGATGTCGACGGCGACGACAATGACCCCCAGCTACGCGGCACCCAGCCCCGCCGGTATCGTTCCTGACGCGATTCCTTCCTCGGGGTTTGCCCCGCCAGGCGACCAGGGTATTGCGCCAGTCGCGATCTACGAGGATTCCGACGCGGCACCTTCGACTTTTCCACCGTCACCGGCAAGCCCCAACGGCGTGTCGGCGACGACCGACGAAGGTGACGTCGCGCCGAACGTTGGTGTCTCCTACAGCAGCCAAGTGGCGATCCCGGTCAATACCACGACGAGTGTCAGGACCTACGGCGTCGATTACCGTTCGATCCGACCCATGGCTACTTCGTTCGCCCAGTTGTTCCGCGTCGGTGGGGCAATCTACTGGACGTTTGCCGCGCTACTGGGCTTCTTTGCGGTTGGCGTCCGCTGGTTGATCGAGCGGTCCAAGGCTCGCCATGAGCCGGCGGTGAAGGCAAGCGTGTGAAAGAGAGGTTGGCGAGTGTCTCGCGTCAAGAATATCACCGAGCCGAAGCCCTTGAGACAAGCCGCGCTCATCGGAGCCGTGTCGCTTGCATGTCCGTTAACGGTCTGATAAAGGTGGATTGATAAGCTCTTCGATTCGTAGTTGAGTTACCGCGCCCAGGGAACCACTTTGTGCCGCCTTGTTTTCGCCATTCGCGATTTCGCGACACGCCCAGTCGTCGCCAGGCCCTGGCGGCCGGCGGGCTCTCGCTATTTGGCGGCATGAACCTTGCCAATCTGCTGCGGGCGGAATCAACGGGAGCGTCCCAACGCCGGCCCGGCAAGGCCAAGAGCGTTATCATGCTCTACCTGCACGGCGGCGCGCCGACGCAGGACATGTTCGACATGAAGCCCGCCGCCCCCGTCGAGGTCCGCGGTGAGTTCAAGCCCATCGCCACCAACGTGCCAGGTATCAACATCTGCGAGCGGCTCCCGGGGATGGCCAGGTGGATGCACCGCGCGGCGGTCGTGCGCAGTGTGTACCATCGAGCCGGCTGCCACAATGAGATTCCCAGCTTCACCGGGTACGAACCGCCCCCCGCCAACGCGCAGGACCCTCCCGACAACTTACCACCGAGCATGGGCTCGGTTTGCGAGTACCTCAAACCCCAAGACGATCAGCGCGCCGCCTACGTCCACTTGCCGGTGCCACTCGGCTACACGGGCGTCGGCGAGTCAGGGCCCGGCGCAGGATTCCTGGGCCGCCGCTACGATCCGCTGTTGACCAGCGCCACGCCGATGGTCGACGAAGGCGCCGACGTGAAGAACCGGGCCCACCCCCCGCAGATTCGCGGTATTCCTCGCCTCAGCGATAGCCAGTTGATCGACGGGCTGACGCCGGATCGTCTCAACCGCCGCAGGTCGTTATTGGCTGTTCTCGGCGACGGGCCAGCCCGGCACGCGGCTGAGGCCGCTGGTTTCGATCGCTTCCAAGAGCGCGCATTCGACCTTTTGACTTCGCCCGACTTGAGGGCGTGTTTCGATCCGGCGCTCATCGACCAGCGCGTAAAGCTGCGATACGGCAACACCCTGTTCGGCAACAGCGCGTTCATCGCCAGCAAGCTGGTCGAGACGGGCGTGCGATTCATCAACGTCATCTGGACATGGTACAACCTGGCGATCGCGGGCTTGCAGGATTTTGGTTGGGACACGCACGAGCACAATTTCGCGACCCTGGGGCATTTCTTGCCGCAGCTCGACCTGGTGTACTCGTCGCTGATGGAAGACCTCCAGCAGAGCGGCTTATTGGATGAGACGCTCGTGGTGCTGACCAGCGACTTTGGCCGGACGCCGGGCGTGAACCGGACCTCCGGCCGTGACCACTGGACGCACTGCTACTCGACGATCCTCGCCGGGGCCGGTATTCGCGGCGGCACAATCTATGGCGCATCGGACAAGCACGCCGCGCTGCCCATCGACTGCCCCGTTCGCCCCGCCGACCTCTGCGCCACGATTTATCAATGCTTGGGCATCGATCCTGACATGCTCGTCTACGACCGGTTCAATCGCCCCCACAAGATTGCCCAAGGGGGTGAGCCGATCGGGGCGGTGTTAGGGTGATCTACGACCGATCCGCGGCATGATGACGTCGTCCACGTGGTGATATCCAAGAGGTGCACGCGCCATGAGACCCGTCACGTTAGTGTCGATCGTCGGCCTCGCGCTGGTGGCGATGAATGCCGTGGGACAGGAAACGTTGCCCGCCGCGGATGACGACGTTGCTGTGACGTTGCCGAAAACCGTGGCGAAATTGCGGTCGGGCGAGCCCATTCGGATCGTGTGCTTCGGCGATAGCGTCACCGGCGTGTATTACCACACCGGCGGTCGTAGGGCTTACGCCGACATGCTTGGCATTGCGATTGAGCGCGTGTTTCCGGAGTCCGACGTCACCATGGTCAATGCCGGTGTCAGCGGTCACACTACGGTCAATGCGTTGTCGCGCATCGATCGAGACGTTCTGGCGCATGAACCAACGTTGGTTACGGTCATGTTCGGGCTGAACGACATGGGTGGACTAACGCTGGATCAGTATCGCGACAACCTGAGAACGATCGTCGAAAAGTGTCGGTCTGCGGGCGCTGAAGTGCTTCTGGCGACGCCCAACGATGTGATTAACACGTCGGGACGACTGACCGAAAAACTGAAGCGGTATTGCAAGGCGGTGCGCGAAGTGGGTCAAAGCGAGAACGTCCCAGTCTGCGATTGTTATGGCGAATTGGAAGCCTTGAAAAGTCGCGATGCCGCGGCCTGGCGATTGTTGCTGAGCGACGAAATCCACCCCAACATGGATGGCCACAAGAGGATCGCCGAACTGCTGGCGCGATCGATCACCGGCCGCGAGACCAGCCTCGCCGACGTGCAACCGCCTGACCGACCCTTGGCGAAGACGTTGGCGCACATCAAGAGTGGACGGCCCGTCAAGATTCTCGCCATGCCCCCCTTCGATGAATGGTTCGGTCCGGCCGTGAATGAAATCGTTCCCAAGTCGCAGTTGGAAATCATGGCTTGGCCCACGGCCGGAAAAACCCTGTCTGAAATCGAGCAAGACGCAAAAACGCGGGTTCGTCCGATGCAACCGGACCTGGTGTTAATCGCCGTGCCGCCGGCGGCAAGGTTCGACTCCGAAGAATCGTTCATTAGCGGCTACACATGGATCATGAATTGGTCGCTCAGCTTCGCCACGCAAGAGTGGGACTGCGTCGTAGTTCACCCGGCGGTCGTCGATTCCGATCACGCCGAGGCCCGGCGCGACTCCCTGGTGCGCCAATTGGTCCGCGCGCAAGACCTTACGCTCATCGACCGGTCGACGGAAGACGGGCCAAGCGGCAAGGAGATATTCGTCGAATGGCTCAAGCGGCAAATGCGATGAGTTCGTCCTGTCGAAATTCAACGAAATAGTGGATCATGCCTCCATGAACGATCAAAAGACGACGCTGGCCGCGCTGCGTGAGCTCGTTTGCGAGTTTGTCACGGCCCGCGACTGGCAACAATTTCATACGCCGAAAAATCTCTCGATGTCGCTGGCAATCGAAGCCGCGGAACTGATGGAGCATTTCCAATGGCTCACGCCCGAGCAATCTCGCGCCATTGCGAACCAACCCGAGAAACTTGCCGAGGTGGGCGAAGAGCTGGCCGATGTGCTCTGCTACACCCTGGCGCTGGCCAATGAGTTGAAGCTCGACGTCGCGTCGGCGATGGCCGACAAGATGGTCAAGAATGCCCGCAAGTACCCTGCTGAAGAGTACCGGGGAAGGTACGGGCCGAAGGACCACAAGGCGAACGGGGGGCGTTAGTCAGCCCCGTGTTGTAAAGAGTCCACGCTTCCCCGGTTCAAACAGTCGATCAACTGCCGCAACTTGCCGAGGCTGCGGCGGTTGAAGCGGAAAATGAGCCGCGGTAGATGAGCGAATTTTGGCTCGTCTTGCTCTTCGGGCAGCGGCCCCCCGACGTCAAAGCGGTCGTCGCTCGTGATGTCGCCAAAACGCTGGTGAATTGCGGCGAGCAGTTCGTCGCCCGGCGGGGTCTGTAGCCGCAGCACGAGCTTATTACGAACATAGCGCATGCTGTGATAAACGCGGAAGAAGCCGAGGATTTCGTCGACGGCTACCTCGACCCGATCGGTGAGCTTGTATAGCGAGAGGTCCTCGGGTGAGATCAGCGATTGGCCCAAGAGACGCCGCACGACGTACTCGTGCCATTCCTGCCAGAACGTCCCGCCCGGTTCGTCGAGAAACACCACCGGCACCATGTCGCGTTTGCCGGTTTGCAGCAACGTGAGCACTTCCAGGCCCTCGTCGAGTGTGCCGAAGCCGCCGGGCAACAGGCAGACCGCGTCGCACTCTTTGACGAACATCAGCTTGCGAGTGAAAAAGTACTTCATGTGGACGAGCTTGGGGTCGCCGGCGATTACCGGGTTGGCCTCTTGCTCGAAGGGGAGCATGATGTTCAGCCCCATCGAGTTTTCGCGGCCGGCCCCCAAGTGCCCGGCCTCCATGATGCCGCTGGCAGCGCCGGTGACGACGAGCCAATGCTTTTCGGCCATCGAGCGGCCGAAGTCGACTGCCTGCTGGAAGGTCGCCTCGTGTGGGCGGGTGCGGGCTGAGCCAAAGACCGTGACCTTGCGGCGCGAACGATAGGGCGAGAAAACCTTGAAGGCATAGCGCAATTCGCGCAACGTGCGGCTCAGAATCTTGAGATCGCCGCGACTGGTATTGTCGCGCGCCAGCTTGTCGGCCGACTCCTTGATCAGGGCGATCAGGTCGCTGACCCGGTCGGGTTCATCGATTTCCGCGGTGAAAGGCGCCACGGTGGTGGGCGCCCCAACGGAAGAGGGCTGTTCGTCGGTTTTCGATTCGGACGAAAGGGGGGATTGGGGGATGTCCGCGTCTGACACGCTAGCTACCTTGCAAGCAACCGCCGCGGCGCTTCGTCGGCGGCCACGACGGCCGGACGAACACGAGCGCGCGGACCGTGCCTTTCGAGTATATTCTAGCGTCGGCGAACAGGGGTAGAGCGCTAGGCCGACGGGCGACAGCAGAATTGATACGCCCGCAAGACTTCGTACAGATCGGTCGAAATCGTGATTTCGTCGTGTTTGAAGTCGCGCAGCCAGGTACGCTCGCTACGGACGGCCTCGGCCAGCAAGGGAAAAACTTCGCTCAATGGCACCTGTACGGTTTGATCGTTTCTTTTCGGCTCGCTCTTCGTGGCGCACGGTTCCGGACCGTAATAAACTCGCAGGCGGCTTCGGGCCATAACGCAAATTCCTCCCGTCCGTGGAGAATCGAATGTGTTGTTAGCAGTATCGGCGGAAGCTGTGGTGTGGGTTTGATCAAATTGTCGGAAGAATCGGAATTTACCCGCTGGCCCGATCATCTAGGTCAAGCACGAAGTTGGGATGATGCACGCGCCGCCGGATTGATGGGTAATCTGGGTCGGCCTCACCGACTTGACATCGTCTCCGCCAGTGCCTAGATTGCCAAGCGGTTAAGTTCATTACGCGGAAACCGTTGCGTCGCACGCGTATCCTTGCTTCACACAGGCCACTGGCCGACGAAGATTCACCTCGCATGGCGAGCATGGTTGCCAACGATCTGGGACAGGTGTCCCATGCCCTGGGGTTAGCACTTCCACGCGTCGAAGCCGTCGTGGAGTTGCTTGACAGCGGAAACACGGTCCCGTTCATCACGCGATATCGCAAGGACCAGACGGGTGGGCTCGACGAAGAGCAAATCCGTGAGATCCAATCGCGAGTGGTCAAACTCCGTTTGTTGGCCGAGCGCAAGCAAACGATCCTGCGATCGATCGAATCCCAAGGCAAGCTGACGCCGGATCTTGCTGCGGCCATCGAAGCAGCCGATACCAATCGCCGCCTGGAGGATCTTTATCTTCCCTTCAAGCCAAAGAAGCAGACTCTCGCCACTGCGGCGAGGGAACGTGGCCTTGAGCCGTTGGCCTTGGAAATCCTTAGGGCCGACGTGGCCGCGATCGACCTCGACGCACGTGCCGCCGACTACGTCAGTACCGATCGCAAAGTCCACACAGCCGCGGACGCACTCTTGGGGGCCGGGCACATTCTTGCCGAGGTATTCAGCGAACGTGCCGATTTCCGCGGTAAGTTGAGGTCCATCCTGGAACGCACCGGCAGGCTGGACAGTACTGGCGTCGAGCCCGAAGTGAAGGCGACCGAAGCCAAAACGACGGTACCTTCAGCGTCGCCTGCGGCCGCGCCGCAGCTCACGGCCTCAGCCGAGGAAATCGAAGCGAACGGCGCGTCGGCCCAGGGCGCTGGTGAAACCGGACTGTCAACTGTTTCAATTGAGGGCGGTGCTTCACTTGAGGACGCTGCGCCTGACGTTGACGAATCGTCGGCCGCACCGCGAGAAGCGGGCGCGACGCAGTCCGATGAAGTCGTGACTTTGCCTCTTGAAGTACCCAGCCAAGACCAGCTTCCGTCCTCCGAAGTTCCCGAATCGAAAGCCGTCGCGAGTGAGACGATTTCACACGTTCCCGATTTGGCGGCTGTCGTGGACGACGCTATCGCGCCGCTGGCCAACGTCGTTGCACGAAAAACCCGCCAAAAGAAGAAGCCGGCCAAGCGGGAAAACCCGGAGCACAAGGCGTTTCGCGACTATTTCAATTACAGTGAAGCGCTCTCGAAAATCCCGCCGCACCGAATTCTGGCCATTAATCGAGGCGAACGTGCCAGGGCCCTGCGAGTGCGCGTCGAGTCCGACCTGGAGGCCATGTTGCGTGTGGTCGACGAATGCCTGGTGCCAGAGGGACACCCGCACGCAGAATTCCTCCGCGGCTGCGGACGCGATGCGCTCAACCGCCTGGTATTGCCCAGCCTCGAGCGCGAAGTACGCCGCGAACTGACCGACCGGGCCGAACTGCACGCGGTCGAGGTTTTCGCCCGCAACCTCCGCAATCTGCTCTTGCAACCCCCGATTCGAGACCGCCGTGTGCTGGCGATCGATCCCGGTTTCAAGAGTGGCTGCAAGCTCGCGGCGCTCGACGAATTCGGCAAGCTGCTCGACCACGGCGTAGCGCACATCATCGGTAAGGAGGAACGCCGTATCGAAGGGTGCCGCAAGGTCGTCGAGATGGTACGACGGCACCAGCTCAGCGTGGCGGCGATCGGAAACGGTACCGCCTGCCGTGAAACGGAAAAGTGGATCAGCGACCTGATCGCGGGAGAGTTGGCCGACGCGGGCGTGGCCTATGTGATCGTCAACGAGGCGGGGGCCAGCGTCTATTCTACCAGCCGTTTGGGGCGTGAGGAGTTTCCCGAATACGACGCAACCCTCCGAGGGGCGATTTCAATCGGCCGTCGGCTGCAAGATCCACTGAGCGAGCTGGTCAAGATCGATGCGGCCAACATCGGTGTCGGCATGTACCAGCATGACGTGAAGGCGAAGCACCTTCGGGAATCGCTCGACGCGGTCGTGGCCTCTTGCGTCAATTATGTCGGTGTCGACTTGAATACGGCCAGCCCGGCACTGTTGCGGTACGTCTCGGGCTTGAACCAACTCACCGCCCAACGGCTGTTCGATTTCCGCACGGCGCATGGACCGTTCAAGAACCGCGAAGAATTGAAGAACATTCAAGGTCTGGGTGAAGCGACGTTTGTTCAAGCGGCGGGGTTCCTCAAGATCGGCGGCGGCACCAATCCGCTCGACGCCACATGGATCCACCCCGAAAGCTATGCAGCCGCCCAACACGTGCTGGCCAAGCTCGACGCCAAGCCAGATGACCTGGCTGACAAGGAGCATGTCGCCGAACTCGCAGCGCGGGCGGCGCAGGTGCCGGTGGAACAATTGGCCTCCGAATTGCAAGTCGGCACGTTGACGCTGGGCGACATCGTGGCCCAACTGACGCGGCCCGGCCGTGACCCGCGCGAATCACTGCCGTCGCCGATTTTCAAACGCGGCATCCTCAAGCTCGACGACCTGACGCCCGGCATGGAATTGGCCGGCACTGTGCTCAATGTCGTCGATTTCGGCGCGTTCATCGACGTCGGACTCAAGGACAGCGGGCTGGTCCACATCAGCCAGTTGGCCAACCAGTTCGTGCAAGACCCGCACCAGGTGGTGTCGGTCGGCGACGTGGTGCACGTCTGGGTGTTGGAGGTCGACAAGGAGCGACGCCGGGTTTCGTTAACGATGATCAAACCGGGCACGCGCCGCGCGCACGAGCCGCGGCGCGGCGCGGCGCCCCTGGCCGATTTGAACACGCAAGGTGCGCCTCCGGCGCGCCCGCGTCCGCCACGCCGCCCGCCGGCGCAGCGTTCCGCAGCGCAAGGCGCGGCTCCACAGGGTTCTGGCGGCCAGACGGCCGGTAGGGAGCGGAAATCGAAGTTCCACCAGGCAGCACCACCTCCGAAACCAAAACCCAAGCCTGTCGTGCCGTTGACCAAGGCAATGAAGGAAGGCAAGGCGCCCTTACGGACTTTCGGCGATCTTAAGCAGTTCTTGTCGCTTAAGCGCGAAGAGACGCCGGGCGAAGAAGGGACGACGGCGTCATAACGCGGCCGTGGGCCGCAATCAACCTCTTCACGAAACCGTGGTCGGTTGGGCATGGACTTCGACAAGCGCCTGGAAAAAGCGATCGAGCGCGGCCAGCGGATGGGCGACGCCCAGGCCAAAGCGGCACAGCAGCAGGCCGTCAGCGAGGAAGAGTGCAAGCGGATTCATTCGCAGTTTCGATTGGCCCTTTCCGAGCACATCGAGAGCGGGTTGCGGCGGTTGCCCGACCATTTCCCAGGTTTTCGCTACGAGACCGTCGTGGGCGACCGCGGTTGGGGTGCGGCGGTCAGCCGCGACGATGTGGGACGTGGGTCTGATGGCGGCCGTCGGACTTTTTTCAGCCGGCTTGAAATGACGATCCGCCCCTATTCCACGTACCGCGTGCTCGAGTTGACGGCCAAGGGAACGATCCGCAATAAGGAGGCCTACAACCGCACGCACTTCCAACGCTTGGGAGAGGCCGACCCCAAGAGCTTCGCCGATATGATCGACTTGTGGATTCTGGAATACGCGGAATTATACGCCGCCAAGGGTTGAGATCATGGCCCGTCTCAGGTAATCAACGGAGAAGGAAGCTCAGACGTGTCATTGTCGCCCAGAGGGGATTTTTCCCGACGTTGTATGAAATCGCTGGCCCAGGAAGGTATGGATCGCCGGACGCCGATATTGCGATTTGGGCTTCGTGTCGATCGACCAGGTCGACTCCGAAGGGTTGACCGCATTCGTCCAGAGGACGTCCGCTGAACCCTACGAGGTCGTGCTCGATTGGTCGCAGGCCCGTGCGGATGAAATCGTCATCGCTTCTTGAAGCTGCCCTCGCTACGAAGACGACCATCTCTGCAAACACATTGCCGCGGCCATTCTTTGCGCCGATGAACAAAAGCTCGGAGGGCGCGTGCCAGATCGCAGGCCGTTGGATGTGATCACCGACGATGAAATCTGGGAAGACGACAACGCCGGAGACGGCTATCTCAGCCCACAGGCGTTCACGCAGGTGTTGGCGGGAAGGGCGTCTTTCCGCATCACCGCGCCGGCCGTGAACCGGCCCAGCACGCCCCCGCGGCCACAGTGGCGCCAGCAGTTGCTCAGTCTCGAGCAGTCCCTTAGTTCGTCGCATTGGAAATGTTGGTTCGGCCCCGATCAGCGTTTCTTGACCACGGTCCCCTGCGGCCGCCACAATGACGCCATAACCAGCCCAGATGAAACCGCAAAACCGTATTAATTTGGGCTACGGTCCTTGTTCGTGGCGACGAGGGCGCGCGCCTGTACCGAGCTTCCTTGACTGCCAACCTTGGAGGAGGTAATCAAGTACACCATGGGAAGGTAATCTTACGAACGGATGTCATCACGCTTCAGGGAGTTCATGACTGGGAAAAATAGCCTCTCCGGGGCTACCACAAGGTCTAGAAGTGACCGTGGGTGGCGCACTGGCTCCGCCCTCGGTCATTTTCGTTTCTCCCAGGCCAGCCAATTTCCCGTGATTTTTCTCCGTATCAGCCTGGGAATGGTCGTGCTCGTTCCGCTGGTTACCCGGACCGATTCCGCGACCGCGGGTACGGCCTCGGGATGGCGTGGAGATGGCAGCGGTGTTTATCCGACTGACCGACCGGTGACGGAATGGAATGAGCAGCAGAATGTGATGTGGCGCGCGACGATCGGGAGCGCCTTTTCGTCTCCGGTGATTGCGGGTGGACGTGTCTTTGTGTCGTCGGAGCCGTCGAAGATCGCTTGTGTCGATCTTCAGGATGGCAAGGTCCGGTGGAAAGACACGATGAAAGCCGTCGACGTCGCGGCGGAATTTCGAGGCAAAGCCGCCGCGAGCGAACGGGAACCGACGTCTTGCGGATTCGCGGCCCCCACGCCGGTCAGCGACGGCAACGATGTCTTTTTCCTTTTCGGTTCCGGCCTGGTCGGAGGCTATACGATCGAGGGACAGCGAAAATGGATTCGCTTTCTGGAACCGGTCAACAAGACGTACGGGCATAGCTCGTCGCCGCTCTTGGTCGACGGCAAATTGCTGGTGAACTTGCATCACCTGGTGGCGCTCGACGTTGTAACGGGCAAGATCGTTTGGGAATGTCCCGAAGCCGAACACACCTATGGCACGCCGGTCAGTCTGAACGTCGGCGGCACAGATTTCGTGGTGACGCCACACGGCAAAGTGGTGCGTGTCAACGACGGTCGCCTGTTGGCAAAATCGATCGCACCGGATCTGGGCGGACCGGAATTCGGTATCAGCCCGGTCGCCAGCGGCGACGTGGTGTATCTGGGAGATCGCACGCTTTCCGCGGTGCGATTGTCACTTGAAGGCGAAAGGCTCGTTGTAGACAAGCAATGGTCAGTGTATTTGGACACGACTTCGTATGCATCGCCGGTAGTGTGGAACGGACTGCTCTTTTTCGTGGGGACGGCCGCCGAGTGTTTCGTGCTCGATATCAAGACGGGAAAGAGCTTGCATGAGGAAGAATTGAAGATCGGTCATTCCGGCGTGGACGACCCGGTGCTGAACTCGGCGAATCTGTACCCGAGCCTGACTGTCGCAAGCGGCAAGCTGTTTGTCGGCAACGATCGGGGGCAGATTTTCATCTACGAGGCATCCAAGGATCTCAAGGAACTCTCCCGAACTCGCCTGGCAGACGGCTCCGGCGCGACACCCGCGATGGTAGATTCCAGCTTGATTCTCCGCAGCGGCGCAGATCTGATTCGGATTGGCAATGTCAAATAAGGACCGCAACGATGATTGGTAAATTCCAGCGTTTTCTGTGCATCGTGGCGATCGCGGCGGCGGCCCTGGCCGCGGCCCTTACGGAAGGCGGCGAAATCTCAGGATGGCGCGGCGATGGCAGCGGGCGATATCCCGACGCCGAGCCGCCGCTCAACTGGGGACGGATCGCGCGCAGCGTTACGGAAATGTCGGCTCAGTCCAGCAAACCCCAAGCCGAGGCGGCTCCCAACGCCCAAGCTGCCATCGCGGACGGCGTGATTCGCCAGTGGCTCGTGATCGGGCCGTTGCCGATCACGGACGAAACCAAGGCCGAAGACATTCTGCCCGGCGTTGAAAGCCTGTCACCCGAGGAGGGCGATCGCACGGGAAGCCACGTCTGGAAAGCGATCACCCTCGAAACCAGTTGTCTGGACCTCTGCGCGACGCTGAGCATCGCGTCCGACCAGACCGGATACGCCGCCTTTGCGCAGACCTATCTCTACTCGCCATCCGGCGAACCGGTCGCCTGGAACCTGTTGTTCCAGGGGCAAGGCACGAATCGGGTCTGGCTGAACGGCGAACCGGTTTACGCCAGCCCGACGAATGTCGATCTCGCCCCCGGCATCCGTCTGGTGCTGCCTGTGCGGAAGGGGTGGAACCGGCTGCTCCTGCTCAATGCCAAAACGCTGTCGGCCCGGAAAAGCTGGTGGTTCGCGGGAAGCCTCTATGGAGAGAACACCACCGACTACAAAACGCATGGAATTCTGTGGTCGACGCCGATGCCGGCGCCCGGCAGCAGCGCGCCGGTCATCATGGGCGACCGGCTGTTCGTGACCACCGAAACAGGTAGCGTGATCTGCATCAACAAGGCCGATGGCAAACTTCTCTGGATGCATTCGCTCACCTATTACGATTTCGCCACCGAAGACGAACGGAAAGAGCACCCGGAACGATTCGCGGAGCTGGAGCCGCTGGCGATGCAATTGAAGCAGATCGACCAGATCGACGTGGAGATGCCCTGGAAGTTGCCCGCTCTGGAAAAAGACTGGCGCTCTTCCGTGGAAAACGCGATCTATAAGTCGATCGGCCGGGTGTCGCGCGACAAACGCAACCCGCTCAATGAATGCGAGGTCGGGCTGACGGCTCTCGCGCCGCTGACCGACGGGAAACATGTTTTTGCCGTCTTCGGCAGTGGCATTTGCGTCTGTTACGACCGTCACGGAAATCGCAAATGGATGCGGCTGCTGGATCACGAGCGCGTCGAACATGGCTACACGACCTCGCCGCTGCTTGTCGATGGAAAGCTGATCGTCTACTTCAACAAACTGACGATGCTCGATCCCGCGACGGGAAACACGATTTTGGAACGCCCCCACTTTCTTGCGCCTGACACGTCTTTGAACTGGTACACGAATTTTCACGCGGCGGGCATCGTCCTGCCGGCGGGCGACGCCAAGGTCCTGTATTTTCTCAATGGCGAATTCGTTCGCCTCTCGGATGGCAAGACGCTCTCGCTCGATCAGCGGAAACTGGCCGCGTTGAGGCCGGCGAACTACACGCAAATCGATGCGAATCGCGTCGCTGCGCCGGTGGTCGATAACGGCGTCGCCTACAAGATTCAAGACAGCGTAGGTGGCATGGTAATGTTCAAGCTCCCTCCGTTGCATGGCGATACCGTGGATCCGGAGATTCTCCGCGAGATTCCGTTCGGCACGCCGAAGTTTCCGTACTATTACGAAAACTTCCATTGCGCCTCGCCCTTGCTGCATGAAGGTCTGCTCTATTGCCTGAACAGCTTCGGCACGCTGACGGTACTGGATGTGGAACGAGGCGAGGTCGTCTACCAGCGCCAACTGGACCTCGAGATTTTTATGCCCTATTCCGGAGTGCTCCTGCTCAAAGGGGGCGCCCAGTCCAGCCCCACGCTGGCGGGAAAGTTTATCTACATTTTCGGCAATCAGGGCACGACGCTCATCCTTCAGCCGGGCAGGACCTTCAAACAACTGGCCAAACTGCGTCTGGAGAATGTGGCCGGGGTCAGGGGCGTGCATCAGGAAGCGACCATGACCAACCCGGTCTTCGAGGGCCGGCGCCTGTATTACCATGCGGAGGGTACGTTGTATTGCATTGGCACGAAGGAATAGCCCTACATTGACCCCCCGATTGCGGGCCTGATATGATGTCAACTGCATCCCGGTCGACAACCTCCGATGGAGACGCTCTTGGCGATGCGTGTCTCGCGCGATGATCTCTCACGACGGGCCAGGAGTGACACGATGGACTGCGATGCGAAGAGCCACATGTTCCGGTTCCAATCGTCGTGCCAACGTCGTACGGCCTGCCGACGGATTGCTTGTTTCTTGGCGATCATCGTGGTCTGTCTGTGGGCGGGGTTGACCGGCCGCGAGGTCGGCGCGCAATCAAGCGATGCGCCGCCGAAACCCGCGCCTGTTGAATCAGCTCCGGCGGAAACCTCACCATCAGCGATTGCTCAGCCGAATCCCGCGGCGGAAACATCGACGCCGGTTCAGCCCGCCGCGGCATGCGCTCTTCAGGATCGTTTCTTTGAAGACGACGTGTGGGCCAAGGTCGGCGAACGGACTTGTCTGCGCTGCCACAACGCCAAAGGAGAAGCCGCGGACAGCGATTTCGTGTTGTCACCCCGCGGTTCAAGTCATGATTCCCGCTGGCTCCAGCAGAACTGCGAGGCCTTCTTTAAAATGGCACGTGCCCTGGAGGGGGAGCAGTCGCGCCTGTTGGCGAAAGTTACCGGCGGACTCGATCACGGTGGCGGCCAGGCGGTGAAGCCAGACTCGACCGGCTATCGGATCCTAGAGCGGTATGTGCGGCAACTCAACCCGCAAAAAACGGAGCCAGTTCCTTTCGACCCTGCGAATGACTACCAGGTACCGCCATTTTTTGACGGAGTCGTGAAGGTCTCCCCACAGCGCTTGTTGCGGCGCGTGGCGCTCTCATTGGTTGGTCGTCTTCCGACCGCCGAAGAACGGGCGGCGATCGAGAAAGATCCCGCGGCGATCGACCCGATTCTCGACAGGATCTTTAGCGAGGATGCGTTTTTCGTCCGCCTCAAGGAGGGGTTCAACGACATCTTTCTCTTGACCGGCATCGAAGAGCTGCCCTACACGCTGTTGTCGTATGACCAATTCGGACTCACACGAACCTGGGCCAACGACTTCGATCTCAGTCACGTGCCGGAGGCCGAACGGGAGAAAGCCCGCTGGAAATTGGTCGCGGATTACAACGAGGCCCTCCGGCGCGAGCCGTTGGCCATGATCGAATTTATCGTCCGGAACGATCGTCCATTCTCTGAATTGGCGACGGCGGATTTTATCATGGTCTCGCCGTATTCGGCTCGCGGTTATGGCATTTTCGAGGAGCTGAAGGCGAAGTTCAAGGACGTGAATGACCCGTTTGAGTACATTCCCGCGCAATTGAAGGCCGTCAAGATTCGCGGCGGCCAGGAAACGCAGGAATCGGCGACCGGTTTGTATCCCCACGCCGGCTATCTCAGCATGTTTCATTATCTGCGGCGTTTTCCGTCGACGGAAACAAACCGCAATCGCCTTCGGGCGCGGATGTTTTACCAGCACTTCCTGGGTATCGACATCATGCAGTTGGCGCCGCGCGTGACAGACGCCTCGGCCGTGGCCGTGAAATACAAAGTCCCCACGATGGAGGCCGCCGACTGCGTCGTCTGTCACAAGACGATCGATCCCGTGGCAAGCTTGTTCCAGGATTTTGGCTTCGAAGGGTATGTGAACCCGCGCAAAGAGGGCTGGTACACCGACATGTTCCAGGCCGGCTTCGAAGGGGAAGAGATGCCCGCCAGCGAGCGGTGGCGCGCGCCGCAATGGCTGGGTGAGCGCGTCATCAAGGACCCGCGCTACCCCATTGCGGTGGCTGAGCAGGTCTATTACTTCATGATGGGCCGCAAGGCCATGCAGCCGCCGGACGATATCGACGATCCATCGTTCGGCGGCAAGCGGCGTGGGTATCTGGCCCAGCGGCAGATGATTGAGGAAGTCGGCAGAAAATATGCCGCCGCGAATTTCAATCTGAAGGCGGCGATCAAGGCGATGATCGCCACTGACTTCTATCAGGTGGATGGATTGGGCACGCTCGCGCTGCACCCCCAGCGGAAGGCGGAACTGGACGACATCGGCATCATCCGGCTGTTGAGTCCGGAACAATTGGAACGAAAAGTTGGGGCCATCTTCGGCAAACCGTGGGGACGCCTCGACACGGCGACCGATCGAGAGTTCAACATTCTCTACGGGGGAATTGACTCGCTGACCATTACGGAGCGCAACGCCGACCCCAGTGGCGCGATGGGGGCGATTCAACGGATGCTCGCCAACGAGATCGCCTGCCGTCATGTCGCGAACGATTTTCACGTCGAAGCGTCCCAGCGGCTGCTGTTTTCGCAGGTCGAATTGACCGATCTGCCGGGTGACGCCGAAGCAGACCGGAAAATTCGCCAGACGATCGTTTCGCTCTACCGGCAGATCCATGGACTGGAATGGACTCCCGATCATCCGGAAGTGGAGCGGACCTATCGGTTATTCGCGGCAACGGTCACCGCCGCCAGGACTCAGACGAACCTTCCGCAGCGCGATATCTGGGCCTGCAGCGGCGGGGACGCTTTTCAGCTTGAAGACCCTCATTACACCCAGCGTGCCTGGCGCTCGGTGGTGACTTATCTACTGCGTCAACACGAATTCCTGTACGAATAAGGTCCATCGATATGTCTCGCCGGAATTTTCTGAAATTATGCGGCCTGGCGAGTTTGGGGTTCGCCTCGCCGATCAGCCTGTCGTCAATGTTGCGCGCAAAGGAAGCCGCCGCGGAAACCGCCGGGTACCAAGGCCCCTATTACGTGGTCTTCAATGCGGAAGGGGGCTGGGACACCACCTACATCATGGACCCCAAGGGGACCGAAGGCATCAACCGGCTGTATCGGACCGGCGACATCCTCACCGAGGGCGAACATCGTTTCGCGCCGATCGAGAAGCACATTGCGCAAGGGATGAGCAACGAGGCATTCTACGCCAAATATGGTAAAGAATTGCGCGTGTTCAACGGACTCGATTATTCCGTCAACAATCACGCGCCCGGCGCCCGCTACATGGCGACCGGTAAGCTCGACAGTCTGGCGTACCCGACGTTTCCCGCGCTCGTCGCCGCCTGTCATGGAACAGATGCTCCGCTGGCGTTTTTGACCTTCGGAAACTACTCGGGGACGGGGAATCTCGTGCCGATGTCGCGCGTGCCGCATCTGCTGTCGCTGAACCTGCTGGCGAACGCGGATTTCGCCTATGGGATCGTAACTCAGCCCATTCAAGACCCATTCGCCAGCGAGATCCTCGAACGGACCCTGGAAGAGCAATTTCAGGCCCGCGTGTCGACGGGCCGTTTGCCGCGCGCTGAACGCAGCCAGAGCATGCTCTATTCAGCGCAGGTCAATTCCAAGGCTTTGTCGCGCGTCGTGCAGTTTATCCCCAAGGAACCGGCGAAAGAACGGCTCGGTCAGCAGGCTGACATCGCCCTGGCGGCGTTCAAAGCGGGCGTCGGTGTATCCGCGAATCTGACGATCACCCAATTCGACAGCCACGCCAACAACGATCCCGACCAGATGAAGCTGATCCCCGAGTTCCTCGCCGGAGTCGATTACCTGATGCGCAAAGCCGAGGAACTGCAGATCCGCGAAAAACTGGTCGTGATCATCCAAAGCGAAATGGGCCGCACGCCGAATTACAACACCGGCAACGGCAAAGACCACTGGTCGATCGGCTCAATCATGTTTTTCGGCGCGGGGATCACCGGCAACCGCGTGCTGGGCGCCACCGATGAAAAACAACAAGCGGTTCCGATCGATCCCAAGACCCTGGCCATCGACAAGGACCACGGCATTCGAGTCCGGCCCGAGCACATTCATCTCGCATTGCGTCAGTTCGCAAAAATTCAAGACCACCAGTACAGCCAGCAGTTTCCGCTCGGAGTTCCGGCGAACGAAGAACTCGTCAACTTCTGGACATGACGGCGCCTCCTGGCAAAGAGAGGTGTCACAAACCGCGTGCCGGCCGTATGAGAAGTAGACCCCTGACGGGAAACACCGCCCAAATGAGGACTTCCATGCGATCAATAATGCTCGACCCCCCCAGCCTGTTCGGCCTGGCCGCCGTCGTTGTACTTTGCGGCCTGGTGTTGTCGCTGTGCTAGCTAGTAAACACGACGGCCGATGGCAAAGTGGTAGGCACACGCCGTGCACTCCGTGTGCCGTAACCTTTGCCAGTGCCAGTGGTTGCCCTACGAGCTATGTGCGAAGGCCTCTTTCATTCCGGCTTGCATTTGCTCGGGCGTGAGGTCCTTGATATGCGTGGCGATCGACCATTTATGACCGTAGGGATCGGTCACCACGCCGTATCGGTCGCCCCAGAACATGTCCATTGCCGGCATCAGGACCGTGGCACCGGCTTCCTGGGCTCGTTTGATCGCTGCGTCGCAGTCTTCGACATAGCGGTGGATCGTCACCGGCGTGCCGCTCAGGGCCGTGGGAGTCTGCGACTTGCCTCCGCAGAATTCGGGGAAGTCATCGACCAGAAACACGAAGCTCTTTCCAATGCGGATCGCGGCGTGCATGATCTTCCGGCCGTCTGGCGCAGGCATGCGGTGGATTTCCTCGGCGCCGAACGCCTTTTTGTAGAACTCGATCGCCTCCGAGCAGGGATCGCAAACCAGGTGCGGAATCAGGTTTTCGTGACCGGTTGGAATGGGTTGGGCGGACTTGCTCATGGTCAATCTCCTTGGAAATGTTAAACATCACCTGCATGACGCGTTGCGATTTTTCTGGGTCGCGATCACTCGGTAGCTCAGGCAGAACGGTCGGTACGAATTCGGAAAAACCGAAACATAAAACGTGGCCGCCTCTTACGCCAGATGGTCGAACCGCAAAAAGGGGTAGTTTTTTGGATTGGCACGGTTGATTTCACGCTTTTTCGACGACCTTGGGGGTAAGGCAAGTAATTCGCCACCGCTAACCCATAACATAGTCGAACAAGAAAACCGCGGATCGACAAGATTCAAAAATAAAAACCGAGAGTCACGTAGCCATGACCGCGTCTTGACGATTGGTCCGCGATCGGTCACGCTTGAAGTGTGATGATGAATTCCGATCGCGGTTGTTGGAAGCCTGCACCGCCGGCAGCGCAGTTGGCGCTCGCCGTGGCCCGCCCGATTGCCGTCGCCCTTCTGCTTCAGCTCATTTTCGATGTCTCAGCGGTCGCGGCCGATGGTCCCCCATCGTCCGGCGAGCAGACTTACAGCCTTCGATGCGCGGCCTGTCACGGCGCGCAAGGCGAAGGCACCGAAAAACATAGGGAGCGCCTCGAAGGCGACCGATCGGTTGCCCAATTGGCAGAGCTGGTCGCCAAGACCATGCCCGAAGACGACCCCGGCTCGCTGACAGCCGACGAGGCCACCGCGGTGGCGGGCTATGTGTACGAAGCGTTCTACTCGCCCTTCGCCCGCGTGCGAAACCGGCCGGCGCAGATCGAGCTGGCCCGGCTGACCGTCGAGCAATACCGCCGGGCAATCGCCGACCTGATCGGCAGTTTTCGCGCCGGCTCCAGACCCGGAAATGAACACGGCTTGAACGCCGAGTATTTCAACGGCCGAAACTTCCAGGGCAATGCCCAGGCGGCGCGGCGAATCGACCCCCTGGTCAACTTCGACTTTGGGACAGACGCCCCGGTGCCCGAAATCGGCGAGCCGCGCGAGTTTTCGATCCGCTGGAAAGGGTCACTATTCGCCCCGGAAACCGGAGAGTATGAATTCGTTGTCCGTACAGATCATGCCGCCCGGCTTTGGATCAACGATCCGAATCAGCCGCTGATCGACGCCTGGGTGAAATCGGGCGACGACACCGAATACCGGGCCAATCTGTTCCTGGTCGGCGGACGCGACTATTCGCTACGGCTCGAATTCTCGAAGGCCAAACAGGGGGTCGATGATTCGAAGGAGAAAAAAGAAAAAGCGCCGCCGGCAAAGGCCTCGATCGCCCTGTGGTGGCGGCGGCCCGCGCGCGTCGTTGAACCGCTCCCGTCGCGCTGGTTGGCGCCGCACGAGGCGCCGGAAGCGTTCATCTGCTCGACTCCTTTTCCGCCCGACGACCGCAGCTACGGTTGGGAACGGGGCACTACGATTTCGAAGGAGTGGTACCAGGCGACGACCGACGCCGCGATCGACGCGGCGCGCTACGTCGCCGCTCGCTGCGACGAGTTGGCTGGCACCGCACAAGACGCTCCCGATCGCTCGCAAAAGGTCCTCGCTTTCTGCCGCCAGTTCGCCGAGCGTGCGTTCCGCGGGCCGCTCGGCGACGAGCAAGCGAGCGCCTTGATCGACCGGCAGTTCGACGCCCCTGCCGATCTGGAAAAGGCGGTCAAACGCGCGGTGCTGTTGGTGCTCAAGTCGCCGCGGTTCTTGTACCGCGAAATCGGCGGTGGGCCGGAGGCCTACGACGTCGCCAGCCGGCTTTCGTTCGGCCTTTGGAATTCGCTCCCTGACCAGGAATTGCTCGCCAGCGCCGCGGAGGGCCGCTTGGCAACTTCGGAGGAAGTGGCGCGGCAGGCCGAACGAATGCTTGCCGACCCGCGGGCCAAGACCAGGCTCCACGGCTTCCTTTTGGCCTGGACACGAGCCGACTCGCCCCGCGATCTGGCCAAGGACGAGCAACAGTTTCCCGGCTTCGACGCGAGTCTGGCCGCCGATCTGCGTACCTCGCTGGATCTCTTCCTTGACGACGTCGTGTGGTCCGACGCGTCGGACTTCCGGCAGTTGTTCGTGGCCGAGGAGCTCTATGTCAACGAACGATTGGCGAAGTTCTACGGCGTCGAATTGCCGGCCGGCAGCGCGTTTGGCCCAGGTACCGACTTCGTGAAAACGCCCTTGGACCGTGGGCGGCGCGCCGGAATTCTCACGCACCCGTACCTGATGGCCAGTTTCGCTCGCAGCCGCGAAACCTCGCCAATCCACCGCGGCGTGTTCCTTGTTAGGGGCGTCCTTGGCCGGACGTTGCGGCCGCCCCCCGAGGCGGTAACACCGCTGCCGCCCGATTTGCACCCCACGCTAACCACGCGCGAACGAGTGGTTTTGCAGACGC
>Ga0265313_10000273_pt1 | contig 56331 bp, 52 predicted proteins | sample 4123metaG_FD_203122 | JGI IMG/M metagenome (GOLD analysis project Ga0265313, IMG submission 203122) | Rhizosphere microbial communities from Carex aquatilis grown in University of Washington, Seatle, WA, United States - 4-1-23 metaG | ecosystem: Host-associated > Plants > Roots > Rhizosphere >... | reverse complement strand
GCGCGAAGCCCGGCACGTCGGCCGGGCTTCGCGTTTTCATTTTCACCGCCCACCAGAGTGACGCGCATCACAGACCGCATTTCCAAGTCGCGATAGCCTCTCCCAATAATTCCAAGTGAACGCGACCCATTCCCTCGCCGGAACCAGGTCACGAATTGGACCTCACGGGGTTGCGATCCTTCATGGCGCCCGAGGAGGCTCACATGGCTCAGGTCGTCTATAACGGAAACGGCTCGGACGGCGGTTCGGTCCCCGTCGACTCCAACACCTACGCGTCGGGTGCGACCGTCAACGTCGCCGACAACGATTCGACCAAAACGCCCCATCAGCAAACCGATTCCGGCGGCAATCCGGAAAACATCGTCACCGGAAACCTGTCACGGACCGGCGCGACTTTTTTGTATTGGAGTACGGCGGCGGATGGCAGCGGGACCATCCACCAGGATGCTTCGACCTTCACATTTCCCAACCAAACAACAAACCTGACCCTTTACGCCCAGTGGGCGGTGACCACGGGACTGACGAACGGCGGAGTCACCACTCATTACGCTTTCGCCTATGACGAGAGCCTCGGCGGACCGGGAGGCGTGGAGCCCGCCAGAACCAATGCCGTGATTGCCGCCTGCGAGGCTGATTTCGCCTGGATGCAGAGTCAGTTCGCGGGCGTGGATATCGCCAGCGCGCCCTACGGGATCACGCTGCCTATCCCGACCTACGTCAGCGCTCTCGGCGGCTGGAGCGCGAGCTGGTGGCCGCTCAATCTCAACCCGGGCCGCACTGCTTCGGCGGCCTCGATGCGCGCCGCCATGGTGATGGAAGTCGTCGAGATGTTCATGCAAGCCCAGCACAAGGGTTGGGGCTACTCGGCGGGCGTGAAGGACGAGGAGAGCTGCGGCGAGGCCTTGTCGCAGTTCTTGACCGTGCAGTTTCAGATCAGCATCGGCCAGGGCGCCAATCCCGTCTACTACGGCAGCTCAAACGCCTGGCTCAACAGTTCGCTGCCGGCGAGCAACCCCGCGTCAACCGAGTTCGATGGAACCACACACTATGGCTCCCGCACCGACTATGTGAATTCGACGCTGCCATTCGCGGGCAATGGCCCCGGCACGGGTGGCTCGCTGCTGTTTATCTACTATCTGTTCCAGCAACTCGGCTTCTCGGCGTCCAGTATTGTTGGCGCCGCGCCGGGCCTCGACTCCAGCAACAATCTGATCGGCGGTTCATGCCTGCGCGGCGTGTATCGGAACCTGACCGGCGACACGTCCGATCCGTTTCCGTATTTCGCCGGCCTTTTGGCGGCGGCCTTTCCACCGGATCAGGTCTCGTCCATCCCGGGATCGAACGGAGACGATCCCTGGCCGCTTGGTTCACTGAGCTTCGTCGGCGCCAAGAACACGTGGGGCCACGATGAGATCAACGACATCATCAGCAAGGGCGGGACTTACCCGGACGGCATCTATCTGGCGCTCGAAGGGTTCAGCAAGAACATCGTGGCCGGAGCGGTGCCGACGCTCCCCACCATCGCCTTCGGCGGCGTGACAGCCGTGCCGTCGGCCACGCCCCCCGCCATCTTCTATCAGAGCTCCAACCCCAAGGTGCCGCAGCGGATCATGTTCGCCTATGACGTCAAATTCGCCCAGCCGCTCGGAACATTTCCAACGAGCGGTGAAACGCCGGCTGCGGTCAGTTCATCGATCAACGTTCTGACCAAGCCGTTTCCGGCGGCTACGGAGTTCTTCTTCCTGGCCGGGGCCGATCCCTACTTTACGAACGTGGTGAAAGATCCCGGCAACCCCACGACGCTCAATGTGCCCTGGCTCAGCGAGGACTTGAGGGTCTTCACCGCCACGCCCGGGGCGCCGCCAGCCGCGCAGTACCAGTACCCGGTGCCGGGCGGTCCGAAGTTTGTCGAGAACAGTACCGGCGGCGCGTTCGACTTCACCGGCGCCTACAGCTACATCCAGGCGCTGCTGGAGCACCTCAATGCGACCTATGGCGACCCCTCTGGGATGGATCCCTTCGATCCCAGCAACAACATCATTCCCCAACAGCAGACCGAGTTCACAGCCGACTCCTCCGTCACACCGTTCTCAACAATCGGAGGACACACCTACAACAATTACAGTTTTGCTGTTGCGCGGGTGCGCCTGAAGGGTTCGCAAGGCTCCGCCGGCGCCGCAACGGGCGTGAAAGTGTTCTTCCGGCTGTGGGGTACCCAGACCGCCGACACCGGCTGGGACCCGACATCAACCTATCTCAGCCACAATGACGGGAGCGGTAACCCCCAATGGCCGGAAGCACCCTCGGACAACCACACGATTCCGTTCTTCGCGACGAGCGCGCAGCCGGACTTTACCGATCCGAACGATCCAGAATTCCAAGCCGGCGGCTTCACGAGTACGGGCGCCAATAATCTGACGATCACGATCAATCAGAGCGATTCCCAGTGGGCGTATTTCGGCTGCTTCCTGAACGTCAATGACGCCAGTGTGCGGTTCAACAATGTCGCCGTGCCCAATGCCTTTCCGGGGACCCATCACTGCCTGGTGGCCCAGATCGCATATGCGGGAGCGCCGATCGAATCCGTCGGGGGTAGCGCGCCTACGCCGGAGTCCAGCGATCAGCTGGCTCAGCGTAATCTTCAGGTCACGACATCCGACAATCCCGGGCCGGCCGCAGCGCACCGCGTCCCGCAGACCTTCGATGTAAGGCCAAGTACCGCGCCGTTTCCCAGCGGTCCGCTGGCCGGCCGCACCGACGAGCTGATGATTGACTGGGGCGACGTTCCCGCTGACTCCACGGCGCGAATCTACTGGCCCGCGGTATCGAGCGCCGAGGTGATCAAGCTCGCGTCTTGGATGTATGGCGTGCATCCGCTCGCGGCGGCAGACGCTCATACGATCGAAGTCAAGACCATGAAGGGTGTGACCTATGTGCCCATTCCGCAAGGCACGGGCCCCGGTTTCGCGGGTCTGCTCACGGTCGATCTGCCGCAGACCGTGAAGACCGGCCAGGAGTTCAACATCGTGGTACGACGGATCGGCAGGCGTGTGCGCCGCGCCCCTCCGCCGCCACCGCCTCCTCCGACGCTTCAGGTCGCTCGGTCTCGGCGGCGCTCGGCGGGCGGCCAAACCGACACGTCAGTACCCGGCGTTCCTGCAAGGATGACGGGAACCCCCGCGGTGGCCGTCGAGAGGATCGCCTACGAACAGTACATGGTCGGTTCTTTCCAAATAAAGATCCCGGTCTCCACTCGCGAGGCGATGCTGCCGGCCGAGGAAACCACCTTGGCCATTCTGAAGGCGCGCCTGGAGGCGATGCCCAAGTCCGACCGCTGGTATCCGGTGCTGGTTCGCTACATTGGGCAGATCGCCGGACGGGTCGACGGCCTGGGCGGCAATGCACCCGCTATTCCGCCGTCGCTTGGCGGTTATCGCCCTCCCCGCAAACCCATTGGCCGGCCCTGCGAGCAGGACATCGAGGAGTTTACCGGCAAGGTCTGCGAGGTGGTGTTCAACTGCTTTGGCGATTTCGTCGGCTTCGTCATGGACGACTGCTGCGAGCACCGGACGTTTGAAAGCCGCGCGAGGGAGATCGGCGATCTGGTTCTGCGCGCACTCAAGGAGCGTCTCACTCTCATCATCGTCACGGCCGGAAAAGACCACAAGATCGTCCGGCTCGTCGTGAAGGGCTGAGCGATGCGATGACCCAATTCTGTCGATCTCGGTCCGGACCAGGAATTCGCTCCGCCCGCAACGACGCCACTCGGCGCGCTTGCGGCAGAGCAGCGGGGCTGCCGCGGCTGAAAAATTCGCCATTGCGGCGGCCGGCAGGGGCATTCCGTCGCCGATCTGTCATTTGCGTGGTGTTAGATGGCAATATTCTCGTTAAAGTAGTAGCATGGCGGCTAGCATCGGTAGTTTTGGGGCGCTCGATGCCGAAGTTTGGCGCTTACACCGCGATTGCGGGCCATCCGCTTCACGCTGGGGTCGCTGATCTCGCTTTTCAGCACTCGCGCCAAGACGCAAGTCTCATTCCGCAACGAAACATCGCCCCGCGCAGGCACAGACGCCCCATTGGGCGCCTGTCAGGAGTTCCGGCTGCACGAGCAACGCATCATCTCAGGGGGCAACACCATGGCGAACATCGATTTTCTGAGCCTGCCTAACGAGTTTGTCTTGCTATCGTTGCGCGACCTTCTCGCCGCGCGCGAATTGTTTCATCTGCATCTGATGCACAAACCGAATGTCGTTGCGACAGCGGTGGGCCGATATCGGATCCGCAAGTCCGATCCGTGGCCGGAACAGGAGCGGCCGAGCAGCGCCGTGCCGCTTCGGCACCACGCGGCGCCCCGAACGCTGAGCAACTCAGAAGTTCGCACCTACTCCTGGCCCGCCATTCTGGTGTTCGTGAAAACGTGGATAGCTCCCGGCGATTTCGACCACCCCGAGGATGCCGTTCCGTCGGCGGTTTATATGCCGAACGGACAGAAGGTGCCGCTTTGCGTCGTCCAGGTCGAAAGGGACGATGTGCGGCCAGAATTCGTAGGTAATTACAGCTTTCCCGCCAGCATGATGGGCGGCGGCTATCCCGTCTACTGTGATGTTCAGGGCCAGGAGCATGTCGCTTCCGTTGCCTGCCTGACAACCGACGGCCACAAGATCTACGCGCTGACAAACCGGCACGTCGCCGGAGAAGCTGGGACCCGCATCCAGGCCATCATCGGTCGCAACAAGGTCGATATTGGCACGGCCGCGCCTGCCCAGATCACGCGCAGGCTCTTCACGGAGATTTATCCGGGATGGCCGGGCGAAAATGTCTACGTGGACCTCGATGTCGGTCTCATTGACATTGACGACGTGAACGGGTGGACAACTCAGGTCTACGGCGTAGGCGAAATCGGCGAACTTGCCGACCTTGATGTTTCGAATATTTCACTCAATCTGATTGGCCTTCCGGTTCGCGCGTTCGGTGCCGCGTCGGGCGACATGCGCGGCGAAATCTGCGCCTTGTTTTACCGCTTCAAGGCTGTCGGCGGGTTCGAATATGTGGCGGACGCGCTGGTTGGCCCATCCGCCGCGCAATCGGTCGGCACGCATCCCGGCGATTCCGGAACACTTTGGCTCACCGACGAGCGCTTTGACAAACTTGGACCGCGGCCCATCGCGTTGCAGTGGGGCGGCCAGGTCTTCCTGGAAAACGGGGCGACCGGGTCAACATACGCACTGGCGACGTTCCTCAGCACCGTGTGCAACGAACTCGACATCACCCTTTTGCGCGATTGGCAGACCGGACTGCCGGACTATTGGGGGGCCGTCGGCCATTACGGCATCGCCAACAAGGCATGCGGCGTCATTCGAAACAAGACAAAGCTGATGAACGCCAATCTGGAGCGGATTTCGTATCAAGTTCCAGACATCAACAAAAAAGAGATGCAAGGACTCAGCAATCGCCCGTTTGTACCCCTGGCGGATGTTCCCGACATGGTTTGGAAGGTCGGACCGCACAAGCGGGGTGGCATGAATGCACCCGAACACGCCAACCATTTTGCCGATATGGACAGGGTGCTCAATCCCAAGCTGCCACAGGGGGCAACGCTCCTTGAGATATGCGACGGCAAGCCCAACAATGTTGCGGTCAACGTCTGGCAGCAATACTACGACGCCGTTCAAAAACAGTTTCCGAAAGAAAAGGAGAGCAGAGGGCTGCTGCCGTTCCGCGTCTGGCAAATCTACAATGAGATGGTCGATGCGGTTAAGAACGGCGATGCCGCGCGGTTCGTGTGCGCCGCGGGCATCGTTTCCCATTATGTGGGCGATTCCTGCCAACCGCTCCACATTTCCTATCTGTTCAACGGTGATCCGGATCATCCCGTCTCAGCCATGATTCGTGACCCGCAGACCGGAAACAAGAAGCAAGGAAGTGTGCCGCTGGGCCAGGGCGTTCATTCGGCCTACGAGGACAACATGGTCGATCGCCACGTCCCGGAGATCATGACGGGGGTGGACGGACTCCTCAAAAATCCCCACTTGCCGGCACTCGTCACAGGCGGTCACGATGCTGCGGTCGCGGTCGTCAACCTCATGCAGCAAACTTTCAAAGCCATCGCCCCGAAGGACATTGTCTCGGATTTCGTCAAGGTGCAGGATCAAAAGCCGGCTGCGCAGGCCGACGCTCTTTGGAAGAGCCTGGGCGAAGATACGATCAAGGTCATGGCTGACGGCTGTATCTGCCTCGCTCAAATATGGGACAGTGCCTGGGCCGAAGGCGATGGCGATTCCAACATCCGGTCGCTTGGCGAGATCGACGAAGCGAGCCTTGAAAGGCTCTACCAGAATCCCAATTTCCTGCCTTCGCACACGCTCGATACCATTGGCCCGATCCTGACCGGCGCGCCGGCCGCGGCCGGCGGCGCACTGCCTCAACGCAAGAAGAAGACCGTGCGCAGCAAAAAAAGACGTAGCGTGCAGCGCCCGTTCAGTCCGTCCGCGGGATGAATCGCTGCATGCCGACGTCTTCCGCCCAGACGCGGCGGTGGGCGTCGTGCATGTGCGGCAACGCCGCGCGGCGCGAAGCCACCACCGAGTCGTAATCGGCGATGAAATGGCGCATCAGGCCAGCGACTTCGCGGCGCAGCGCCTCCTCGTCGACAGTCTTGACCACGCGCTTATCCACGACGAGGCGGCCGTCGACCATGACGCTGTCCACGCCGCGGCCGGATTCGGTGTAGACCAGCTGCCGCGCCGCGCTGTTGTACGGCAGATAGGCCGCGTCGTTCAGATCGATGAGGATGAGGTCGGCCTTGTATCCCGGCTTGATGGCGCCGAGGCAGTGACCGAGGCCGGCGGTGCGGGCGTTGCCGGCCGTGGCGTGGCGCAGCATTTCGTGCGCCAGCGGCACGCCGGGCTCGGGATCGCTCACCGCCGCGGTCAGGCACAGCATCTTCATCGCCTGGAACACGCTTTCCACATCGGTGCCGCTGCAATTGTCGCAACCGAGCCCGAGCCGCACGCCGGCCTCTCGCATCGCAAGGAGCGGCGCGATCCCGCTTTTCAGCTTCATGTTGCTGAGCGGATTGAGCACGATGCCGGCGTCGGCCGCGGCGAGCTGCTCGATCTCCTCGCGCGTGATCCAGACGCTGTGCACGATGTTGAGCCGCCGGTCGACGAGCCCGCAATCGGCCATGTAGCCGATCAGCCCGCCGTGCTTGCCGAACAGCTCGCGGCCAATGAGACGCTGCGCGCGTGTTTCATAGACGTGCGTGTAGACCGGCAGGTCGTATTTGTTGGCAAGTTCACCGCAGGCTCGCAGCATTTGCGGCGAGCAGCGCTGCGGCGCGAACGGCGCCACCGCCCAATGCAGGGTCCCGGCGACAGGGTGTCGGGCGAACTGATGTTCCAGATAATCGATCTGATCGCGGATCGGCCGCGGCTCGTTGCCGAGCATCTGCTGCACCGTGGGCGGCAGGCTGTCGGCGTGCCGCATCATGGCGATCGGCGGGATGTCCCACACCATCGGCGAGAACACGACGCGGATGCCTGCCTCGCGATAGGCGTCGATCACAACGTCGGTCTGCCCATCGGTGAGCGGCACCAAGCCGAGCATGTCCTGCACCGTGGTAATGCCGGCGCGCAGACATTCGATCGCGCCGACCAGCGTGCGCGCCCGCACCTCCTCGTTGCTGCGGTTGGCGCCCATCGGCAGCGTGTAGAGCAGCCAGAATTCGAGCGGCAGCTCCTCGAACATGCCGCGGCAGAGTACGTCGTGCGAATGATAGTGCGCATTGATCAGGCCCGGGACGACGAGGCGCCGCGATGCGTCGATCATCGTATCGGCGGCATCGGCCGCGATGCCGGGGCCAACCGCCGCGATGGTGTCGCCTTCGATCAGAATGTCGGCCACGGCCGGCTTATGCACGTCGCCGTCGTGGTCGTAGACCTGACCGCCGCGGATCAGAGTTCGCTTTGCCGTCATTTCCGCCCTCCCCGTCAACGACGCCATGCTGTCGGAGGAGGACCGCGCCTTGCAAGCGGCGGTCGTCGTCGCGTGTGTATAGCGGCCAAGCGATCTGCAACGGGCTTGAAATTTATGGGCAAAATCCCATCTAATTGCCCACTCACCATGTGGGCCATTTTGTGGTTGACCGCCGGCCCACGCCTTGGTTCGATTTAGGCGTAAACGCAAGAAGCGCTACAAGCGCCCATCGCGAAAACCAAGGGGCAGGAAACGGCGAGGTTGGCCATGAACGCCCAGCAACTGCTGCAGGAAATATCGGATTATTGCCGCCAAACGGGCTTAGCCGAATCGACCTTCGGCCGACGCGCGGTCAACGACGGCAAGCTCGCGGCGCGGCTGCGCAATGGCGGGCGCATCACCACCGACACCCTCGATCGCATCCAGAATTTCATGACTGCTCATCCCGCCCACGATCGGCCCACGATCATTGAACGGCCGCGCGAGCCGCGCAGCCTTCCGGCCGCTGCGCCGGCTCCGACGTTGACGGCCCCTGTCGGCGCCAAGGCGGGCGATCCGCAGCGCAATTTCCGCTTCTTCGACAACCGGCAAAAGTACCTCTTGTTCGTCAATACCTGCAGCGAGAAATGGGAAGTGGCGAACCGGGTGTCCGACGAACTCGCCCACATCCATCCGCGGCCGCCGGCGGTGCGCGTGTTCGACGCCGGCGTCGGCGACGGCTCGGTGCTGACGCGCGTGATGCGCGCCATGCATGACCGTTTCGCCCACATGCCGTTCTATCTGGTCGGCAAGGAGATCAGCCTCGAAGACATCCGCCTGACCTTGCAGAAGATGCCCGATCGCTTCTTCGAACATCCGTCGACGGTTCTGGTGCTGACCAACCTCGCCTACGCGGATGCGCCGTGGCTGCACGTCAAATCGCTCAACGCCGCGTCAAGTCTCGTCTGGCACGAGTTGCCGCTGATCGGCAATTCGGCGCACCGCTTCGAACAGCAGATCATCGACCTCGAGCCGTTCCTGGCACTCAACTGGAAAGCCGGCGTCTCCGCGCGCACCGGCAATCCGATCTACGAGCGGCCTGTAGTGCTCGTGATCTATCGCGAGGATCACCGCTTTCTGCTCGACCCGATCATTCCGAAGCCCGGCGGCACGCTCGCCAACTACGACCTTGTCATCGCCTCGCAGCCCTATCGGGCACGCGCCTCGCTCGACTTCAAGGCCCAGCGCGTGATCGCGCCGCTCGCGCGCGCGCTCGGCTCCGGCGGGCGGCTCATCGGTATCCATTCGCACGGCCACGATCCGGGCATGGAAATCATTCAGAAAGTGTGGCCGGACGACCATCCGTTCATTCACGATCGGCATCAGATCATGAAGGCGGTGAAGCACGAACTCGGCGCCGCCGGGCGCGACCTGAATTTCAACGCCTATGCGGATAACCGCTCGCTGTTTCGCTACGTGATGCACACGCTGCCGTCGGAGATTTCCGAATCGATCGGCACCTCGACCCTGTTCGCCGCCTGGAACGCGGCGATCTACGTGGCCCAGGTCGAAGACGACCGCGTGGCGCAGGCCGCCGCGGACGGCAGCTACATCGACGCGACCCGCGCCGTTTTGCAAGAACGCGGCGGGTTGTGGTTCTTCGACGAGAGCTATGTCATTTCAAAGCGAAGGGCGTAGGCATCCGCTTGTGGGTGCGGCTTGTCCATGTCCACTTCGCCCGAAAGCGGACGAAACATTGCGGTGCCGCATGAGCAGCCCAGTGTGAAAGCCGGCCAAGCGCTCAGTGGGAGTGGCGAGGGTTCCGCGTTAAACGCGAAGGTTGCCCTCGCTGCTGACGTTGCTGTTGCAGCGGGGCTTGGCGTCCGTTGACGAACAAGCGATAGCCTTTTCCTTGGCACTCGCTACATACGACGCCGTCTCGTACCCCCGAGCCACGGCAGGCCTCGCACGGCCCCGGCAGTTTCTCATTCATTTGGTTAGGTCGGTTGCAATGTCCGCCAGTCAAGGGCAGACGCATCTTTCAGGTTGTCTATCAATTCGCATTCGAACACCCGGATAACAAATCTGTCAGTAACCGCATGTCTGATTGAGACGAGCATGTCTGATTGGGACAAGCCGATCGTCGGCAGGAAAAGCATCGTCGTACACCTGGCTTGCCCCTCAGATATGTCCGACACCACGGGAATTTAGGATTGATTGGACGTAAACCCGCCGTGGCGCCCGAGCATAGGCACAAAATCGAATCACCAATAACCCCGATTGCGACCCCAGTATCCGCCGCCGCCGCCAAACAGCAGCACCAACACAACGATTATTAAAATCATTTCCATGACATGCTCCGTTAGCGGTGCTGGCTCTCTGTTTGCCGCGCACCGCATCCTTCAATCCGCCAACCGCGTTCTGCATTTTGCCCGCAGCCTTGTCGGTATCTTGCCTTCGGCTTCCAGCTTCTTGTCGCGCGTTCACGCTTTTTCTTTGTTCGGTCTGTACTAACGTCCTTTGTATGCGTTTTGTTCCCAACATAAAGTGCACGACTTGAGGGTTTTCCTCGAATATCTCTGCGGGCCGAAGTGTTGCGGATGCCTCCCAACATAGTTCTTCCGCACAAATCGCGGCCTCATCCTGCCCGCCATCCCAAAGCACACGATTCTTGCAATTCCCACGGCTTTATTTCAACTGAAGCCATGAATACGCTCAAGGTTCGCCTCGAAAAATCGTCCCCCAAACGTACGAATATTTTGTTGCGGTTGCTGGGACCCGGGTTGGTCACCGGGGCCGCCGACGACGATCCGTCCGGCATCGCGACTTATTCCCAAGCCGGAGCGCAATTTGGTTATGGCCTGCTCTGGACGGTCTTTCTGACGGCGCCGTTCATGATCGCCATTCAGCTTGTCAGCGCTCAAATCGGCCGCGTGACCGGCAAAGGTATCATTGCCAATGTGAAAGACTTCGCTCCGCGCTGGCTAGTCATATCTCTCGTGGCTATGCTGGTGATGGCCAATACATTCAACATCGCGGCCGATCTCGCTGCGATGGGCGAGGCGCTTTCGCTGGTGATCGGCGGCCTTAATCGCGAGCACGCCCTGATTTTCGCAGCAATGTCAGTGCTGCTGCAAGTATTTGTGCGGTACCGGCGCTATGCACCCGCGCTAAAGATTCTCACCTTGGTGTTATTCGTATACGTAGCGACTGCCTTCACCGTCCAGATTCCTTGGGGCACAGCGCTCGCGCACACAGTTTGGCCGGCTGCCGCGATTAGCCGCGACTATTTGCTCATGGTCGTCGCGGTGCTCGGGACGACCATCAGCCCCTACTTGTTCTTCTGGCAAGCGTCCCAGGAGGTCGAGGAGATGAAGCAAAATCGACCCGGCCGTCCCTTAAAGGAGCGGCGGCCCTTAAAGGAGCTGTCGCGTGGCGGCGAATCCGAAATTGCACGCATCGCCTTGGATACGAGCGTGGGCATGGTGTTTTCCAATGTCATCGCCTTCTTTATCATCGTCACCACGGCAGCCGTGCTCAACGCCGGCGGCGTGACCAATATCCGCAGCGCCGCACAGGCGGCAGAGGCTCTGCGTCCGCTTGCCGGTAATCTGACCTTCGTCTTGTTTGCGCTCGGGATTGTCGGCACGGGACTGCTCGCGGTCCCGGTGCTTGCCGGCTCGGCTGCGTATTGCGTTGCCGAGGCGTTCGGCTGGCCCGCCACGCTAGAGGCGAAGGCGCCGGACGCTGTCGGGTTTTACAGCATCATTGCGGCTGCGACAGTCGTCGGACTCGCGCTCGGTTATACGCCAATCGACCCTATCCAAATGCTGATTTGGAGCGCAGTACTCAACGGCATCGTCGCTGTCCCGATCATGGCGGTCATGATGGTGGTCGTTACGCGCCTCTCGGTGATGGGTCGTTTCAGCGCCCGGCCAATGCTCACTTTTTTCGGATGGGCTGGCACGGCACTGATGGCCGTTACGGTTGTCGCACTGCTCTGGTTCTCGATTGGCTGACCCGCACTCTCATTGCGAAGCCCCGATGGGGCCGATCTGATCAAAGGAATAGGCGACGGTCAAAATGTACTACCGGGCTCAATGCCGAGACACATGACCGCGCTTGGCTGAATGGTCACTTCCATGAACAACTCACCATTGCTATCGGATGTATCAATTTGGCTTGGGATTGCCCTCTGCATCACTCAATCTGCTATTTTCTCGGGCCTTAATCTGGCAATTTTTAGCATCAGCAAATTGCGGCTGGAAGTCGAGGCGGCGGGTGGAAACCGCGATGCGGTCGAACTGCTCGCGTTGCGTCAGGATTCCAACCTCACATTGGCCACGGTCCTCTGGGGCAATGTTACGATTAACGTGCTCCTCACGCTGCTGTCGGACTCCGTCCTTGCTGGCATAGGAGCGTTCGCGTTCTCGACAATTGCCATCACTCTGTTCGGTGAAATTATTCCGCAAGCCTATTTTTCGCGAAATGCGCTTCGTATGGCTGCGCGGCTGACCCCGTTGCTGAAAGTGTACCAAGTGGCGCTCTTTCCGCTGGCGAAGCCTACGGCCATTATTCTCAACTGGTGGCTCGGACCGGAGGGGATTACTCTTCTACGAGAGCGGGACTTTCGAGCGTTTATTACAAGGCACGTCGGAGTTGACGGTGCGGATGTCGGACAATTGGAAGCAATCGGCGCGCTGAATTTTCTCGACCTCGACGATATCCTTGTGGTGGATGAGGGGGAATCGATCGACCCTCGCAGCGTTATCACTCTTCCCATCGAAAACGATCGGCCTTTGGTACCGAAGTTTGAACGCTCGCCCGATGACCCATTCCTGCGGACACTGAATGCTTCCGGAAAGAAATGGGTAATCATCGTCGATACTGCGGGCCGACCATCATTTGTGTTGGACGCACACCATTTTTTGCGCGATTCGCTTTTCAACGGAGCGTCGGTTCATCCGGAAATTCACTGGCATCGTCCGATCATAGTAACGAACATACGCACCCCATTAGGCAGCGTGATTGGACGCATGAAGGTGAAGGCGGAACATCCTGAGGATGATGTCATCGACAACGATATAATCTTGGTTTGGGGAGAACAAAAACGCATAATAACCGGAGCCGATCTTTTGGGGCGCCTCTTACGTGGAATCGTGACCCAAGAGACCAATCGCGTGAAGTGAGCAATTTTGCTCAGACTCTGACCGGCGATTTGGTGGAACCTCAATCCACTTCAGGCGCTATGGCCTCGCTTCAGGCGCTGTAGCGCCGCTATAGCCGGCAGCATCGGTCAGCGATCGAATTCCGTCCGGCAGCAATGCAAGAGGACAAAACCATGCTCGGCTCGTATGGCGGAAAATTTCCAAAAGCCTTCGAAGAAATCGCCGACAACAAGATAACGGCGGTGCTTGAAACGATCCGCCACGGGGTCATTGCGGGCGTCGCCGGTGGCGTTGCCGAAATAGCATGGGTTATTCTGTATGCCGGAGCGACAGGCGCCAACCCTGCCACGTTGGCGCGCGGTGTGACAACTGCTGCGGGGATGAGCGCGCTCGTCCCCGCAGCTTCAGCAGCATTGGGCGTGACCGTCCATATGACGCTCGCCGTGGCGCTCGGGATCGCGCTCTCATTTGGCTGGCGTGCATTGTCATCGCATCGCATGGAAATGCCCAGCCCATTTCCATTCACGGTCGCGGCGCTGGTCAGCGTCTGGGCAGTCAATTTCTTCGTTGTGCTGCCGGTCATCAGTCCCGCGTTTATTCATCTGGCGCCTTATCCGGTAAGCCTGATGTCGAAAGTGCTGTTCGGGCTCGCGGCCGCGGAAGCTCTTCGCAGGCAAGATGCCACAGTGCCGAAAGCGCAGCCGAAACCGCTGACAAGCCGTACGATTCGACTTCGCTTCCGCAAGGAGGGGTGACTATGACCGAAACAAATTTGGATCGCGCTGTCATCTTTCTCCTGCGCGTCTTCGTGGGCTGGCTCTTTCTTTATGCTGGCAGTTGGCAAATCCTGCAGAATTACAGCGCGGGCGGGTTTCTCAACCACGTCGTGACCTTCCACGGCTTCTTCGCCCTCTTTGCGACGCCAACGATGCTGCCCTTGACCGATTTCCTGATGAAGTGGGGTCATTTATTGATCGGATTATCGCTGGTTTTCGGGCTCATGGTCCGGATTAGCGGGCCGTTCGGCATCCTGCTCATGATCACCTACCACTTCGCGCATATGGAGTGGCCGTTCATTCAGGATCACCTCAGCCTCTTCGTGGACTACCACCTCGTCTACGCGATCGTGATCGTCTACCTGATGGCGCATCACGCCGGCCATGTCTGGGGTCTCGACGGGTTGATCGAACGCTTGCCGGTGGTCACGCGTCATCCGGGGCTGCGACCGCTGTTCGCCTGAATTGGCCCGACCCGCGACGCGGCGCAGCACCCGAAGGCAATGACCGACGCCGTCTAGCGCGGTTATTGCCTTTCTCCGCATTACCCATCACGCCAGTGCGGCCGATAACCCGACCCTCCCCAACAAAGGGTGAGGGAGCTACAATGGCCTTGATCTCGGGAACCCGCCCATGATGTTCGTCGTTCACGCGCTGGATAAGAAGGACATCCTGCCGACGCGGGCGAAGCATTACCGCGACCATCGCATCCATCTCGACCGCGCCGGCGAGCACGGTATCGACGTCATCACCGCCGGCACGCTGGTCGCCGACGACGGCGAGACGCCGGTCGGCTCCGTCTTCGTTATCGACGCCAAGGACCGTGCCGCCGCGGATGCGTTCACCCGCAGCGACCCGTATCACATCAACGGCGTATGGGAGCGCGTCGTTACTCATCGTTACAACAAGAAGCGTGGCACGCCCATTTCCAGCCGGCGGTGAGCGAGGACTCGTCATCCTGAGGTGCCCGCGCGAAGCGCGGATCTCGAAGGATGCTGCTCAGGCGCCGGGCCGTCGTTCCTTCGAGGCTCGGCGCTGCGCGCCGAGCACCTCAGGATGACGGAAGTTACCCAGCGGGCTTGCCCATATCGGGCACTTCGATGCCGAGCGCCGTCGCCAGATCGATCTGGTGATCCTGCTCCTGCATCAGGATCTTGCGAATCTGCTCCGCCAGCGCGAATTCGCCGAGCGCTTCGCATTGCCGGATGCGGTCGCGGTAGTTGCGGACCGTTTCGTTCTCGTTGTCGAGATCGAAGCGCAGCATCTCCTTGGCGTCCTTGGAGGTCTTCACCGGCCTTGGCGTCACGGTCGGCATCTTGCCGAGATAGTCGATCTGCCGCGAGATCATCAGCGCGTGGTCGAGCTCCTGCTTGGCGTGAAGTTCGAGCTGATTGGCGATGTCCATGTATTCGGCGCCCTTGAGCACCTGGGAATAGACCACGTAGGCGATAATTGCCTGATATTCGCGCGCAAGGTCTTCGTTGAGCAATTCGGCGAGGCGGTCGCGGCTAATCTCATGTTTGGCTTCGGCCATTGGCGTTCTCCTGGGCAATGCCCAACTCTTCGGGCCCAAGACAACGCATTAGCCGGAGGATTGTTCGCCTCCGCCTGACGATGAAGATCAGGCCTTCACCTTCTCCCGCAACCCCATCCGCTGCAGCCGGCCGATCACCTCGTCGCAGAAATACGGCAGTTCATCGATGTAATTGACGAGCGAAATGCCGATGCCGGTGAGGCCGGCCTTGGCGAGATCGGCGAGCTGGGTGGCGACGAGATCTGGATCGCCGATGATCGGCAGACCCCCCATGCCCTGGGCGTACTGGTTGCGCTTTAAGATGTATTCCTGCATCGGCACGGTCTGCGGCGAGATGTTCTTCAGCGCCAGGATGCCGTCCACCGCCGACCAGTCGGCGTGCTCGACGATCGAGTGGTGAAAATATTCTTCGGCTTCCTTTTTCGTCGGCCGGCAGGTGACGACGCCGACCGTATAGCAGCCGATTTCGCGCCCTTGCGCGCGCGCCGCGTTCTGAGCGGTGCGGACCTTCTGCTGGGTGTCTTCGAGGGAGGTGCGCGAGGCCTGCAGAAAGAACGCGTCGCAGTTCTTCACCGCAAACGCCTGGCCGCTCGCCGACGCACCTGCATTCATGATCACCGGCCGCGCACCGCCGTAAGGCTTCGGCTTGCCGCGAACACCCTTCATATCGAGATACCGGCCCTTGTAGGCAAAGTCCTCGCGGTCGGACCAGATCATCTTGATGACGTCGATCCACTCCTGGGCGTACTCGTAGCGATCCTCGTGGGCGCGCTGCTCGACGCCGAACATGTCGAACTCGCCCTCGTTCCAGCCGACCACGATGTTGAGCCCGAAGCGCCCCTCGCCGATGTGATCGGCGGTGACCATTTCCTTGGCCGCCACCACCGGATTGAAGATCGGTGCATGCACTGTGCCGAACACCGTGATGCGCTTGGTGGAGGCCAGAAGACCGGTCGCCCAGGTGATGGTTTCGAGCGTGGTACCCTGGTAGTCGGTATCGCCGCCATAGCCCTTCCAGCGCCCAATCGGCAGCAGAAAGTCGATGCCGGCCTCATCCGACATCTGGGCGAGGCGCTTGTTGTCCGGCCAATTGCCCGACCAGCGCTCCGGCACCAGCGTCACCGCGCGGCCCGACGAGCAATTGGGGCCGAACAGGCCGATCTGCAATTTATTGTTGCTGTGCATCGCGCGTCGGGCAGCGAGCGAGCCGTCGCGCGTTGCGGATGCCGCGGAAGATTCCTGGAGAGCGTGCACTTTCGACCTCGTATGACTGGCTAACGCATATTACCGGGATAGCCACTCCGTTGTCATCGTCCGCGCAGGCGGACGATCCAGTAATCACCACATTGCTGTGCTTACTGGATGCTTCCGCCTTCGCGGAGCATGACAATTCTCAGTGTTCATTGAGCGCCGCGCGGACCCGGGTGACAACGGCAGGCGGCGTATTGGCGAGGTCGGCGACCAGCTTCTGTACCTCTTCACCGGTCAGCGGGTCGAGGTCCAAGCCAATCTTTTTCGCGTCCGCCAAAAAGCCCTGGTCCTTCATCGTGGCGTCGAAGGCGCGCCGCAAGGCTTGGACACGGTCCGCGGGCACGTCCGGCGGCAGGAAGAAGGGCCGGCCAATATCGGTGCGCGAAAAAAGCATCGCCAGCGCCTGCCGGTCCGCCGGTGACTTGGCGAGGTCAATCATGAGCGGCACATCGGGGAGTACGGTGCTGCGTTGCAGCCCGAACTGCGCAATCACTTTGACTTCCTTGTCGGCGAGAAAATGGGCGAGCTGCGCCTTGACGGCTTCCCAGCCGAGCGCCGCAACGCCCTGGGTCTCGCCGCGCTCCATGGCCTGGTTCATCAGCGGCGTCGAGCCGTAGCCGGGCACGATCTTGAACCTGGTGCCGAGGACGGCATTCGTGAGCTGCGGAAAGTCGACCATGGTCGAGCCCGGCGTGGTGCCGCCGACAACCAGCGTTTCGGTCAAGAGTTGGGAGAGGCTCTGCACCGGCGCGGTGTGCCAGACATAGGCCACATAAGGTTCCCGCGTGGTGCTGCCGAGCCAGATCAGCTTGCCGGCGTCGTAGCGTGCGACGTTCGGTTTCAAGAGCGGCTCCGCGGGGATACCGTTGAGCGGAACGCCGATGACGGTGCCGTCCTTGGGGCCGAGCGCGTAGAGCTGATTCGTCATCACAACGCCGCTGGCGGTCGGCTGGTTCTGCACGATGATCGACGGGTTGCCTGGTATATGCGCGCCCATGTGGCGCGCCACCGCGCGCGCGACGAGATCGTAGGTGCCGCCCGGTGCCGAGCCGACGATGAAGCGGATCTGTTTGCCGCGATAAAAACTCGCCGTGTCTTGCGCGTGGGCGGGCAGTATGAAGAATGCTGACAGCAGAGAAAGCAGCGCAAGCATACACAGCGCGTCATTCCGGGGCGCGCCAAAGGCGCGAGCCCGGAATCCATAACCACCAGCGCCGGGATTATGGATTCCGGGCTCCTCGCTTCGCTCGGCCCCGGAATGACGCATCATTTCCACAGTTGCTTCGTCGCCAGATCGGCCCCTGCCCGTAATGCCTTGAATTTCTCCCACACCACGGTCGGATGCACCTCGGTGCGGTACAAAGCCTGCGAGGAGAAGCCGCAATCCGCCGCCGCCATGACGTTCTCGCGGCCGACCAGCTTGGCGAAGCGCACGATGCGCTCGGCGATCAGTTCAGGATGCTCGACGATGTTGCTGGCATGCGTGATCATGCCGGGCGCGATCACCTTGCCGGGCGCGAGCTTGACCCGTTCGAACAGATGGTACTCGTGCTCGTGGCGGGGATTGGCGGCCTCAAAACTGTAGGAGCCGGCATTGATCTTGAGCACATACTCGATGATATCCGAGAGCGCTGCTTCGTAGAGGCGCGGGCCTTCGTTGATGCCGTAGCAGGTGTGAAAGCGCACCTTCTCGGGCGGAATGCCGGCAAGCGCCGCATTGGTCGCCTCGACGTAGATTTCGGCGCGGCGGCGCATCTGCGCGCGATCGAGTCCTGGCTCAAAGAAAATATCCGGCAGGAACGGATCGTCGATCTGCACCAGGATGCCGGCATCGGTGATGGCGCGGTATTCCTTGGCGAGTTCGGCGGCGAGCGCGTGGAAATACTCCTCGTCGGACTTGTAATACTCGTTGATGCCGACGCCTGATGGCGCGGTGGCCGGCAGAAACACATGGTGATCGGGCACGCGAGCCGCCGCCGCGGCGCGCTTGACGTTTTGGATGTCACGCGCGACGAACTTTTCGCCGCGGTACTTGATCGGGCCGACGCAGACCACCGGCGCCAGGCCAACGATCGCGCCCCCCATCATCGCCTGCTTGAAATACTCGGCATAATATTCCGGGAAGGCCGCCACTTCCTGCGCGAACAGTTTCAGCTTCTGATCGGGCCGCCGCTCGAAGCCTTCGAGCCGCTCGTGCACGTAAGTGAAAAACCCCGGTTTTGAGAACTCGCCGTCGGTGACGATGTCGATGCCGCTATCGACTTGCTTGCGCACAACGTCGCGCACTGCATCGGCGATCGCCGTTTCGTATTTGCTCTCATCGTACGCCTGACCCGAAAACTTCGCCTTCATCAGGTCGAGCAGCGCGTGGGGGCGCGGCAGGCTGCCGATATGGGTGGTCTGGATGCGGTCGGTGTTTTGCTGGATGGTCATGGCTTATGCGAGCGCCTTCCGCGCAGCTTCGGTGGCGCCGAGCGTATCGAACAGGCGGCCAGGACAATTGCGCCGGTCGGTGGCGCCGAGCAGCGACAGCGCCTCCCAGACCACCGCCTGATTGCTGGTCACCACCGGCCGGCCAAGTTTCTGCTCGATCTCCTCGATCACGGGGAATGCCGAAATATTGGCGCAGCTCAGGAAATAGGCATCGGCCTCCGGACGGGCCGCCTCGATCGCGCGGTCGCGCCAGAACTGCGCCGGCGCGGCGCAATACTCGTCACTGCCCTTGAGCGCGAAGCCGCGCGCATAGAGCACCTGGAAGCCTGACATGTGCAGGAATTCGGCCTCCTCGTCCGTCACCTGCTCGCTGTAGGGCGTGAGCAGGACGACGCGGCGCGCGCGCAGGCTTTCGAGCGCGTGGCGGATGGCAGTCGCGGTCGTCGTCACCAGCCGCGCGCCCGCCTGCCGCAAAGCGGCGATGAGCTTGGCTTCGCCGGCTGCACCTTCCGAGGTCGAATTGGCGGTGCAATGGAACGCAATCACGTCGCAGCGCGCGTCTATGAGCATCGCCGCCGCCTTCATCAGGCGCGGCACGAGTCCCTCGATGGCGACCCGATGAACACCGGTCATGCGCAGCCGCGCCACGTGGGCGACAACGCCGGGTGGCAGATGCCGCACCATCTCGCCTTCCACCATCCGGTTGGACGACGGGATGATCAGTCCGATGCGTGCGGTCATGCGGTTTTCTCCGGCTGCGGGCCGACTACCGTAGTCTGGATTGCGTAAATCGCAATCCGGGTACCACGCGCCGAGCGAAGCCCGAAATCCACTGTTGTATCCGCCCGCGGACTCGTATCCTGGCATCAAGGGGAGCGGCGAGGAAGCGACCGGAGATAGCGATGAGCATTTTGAGGTTTGCGGCGTCGCCGCGGGTTTGCATGTTCGCGGCGGCCGCAATAGGCGCGCTCGCGGCGCGAGCCGCACTGGCCGATCCATTTCCGCCCGGCGCGCAGATGCACAACATGAAGCAGATCGGCTTCTCCGCGCTCGGCGGCCGCTTTGGCGGCTTCAAGATCGCCATCAAGCATACGGCGAACGACAAGTGGTACCTCTACACCGGCCATTCCTTCAATCAGGGCTGGAGCATCGTCGACGTCACCAATCCGGCCAATCCGCGCTATGTAAAATTCATTCCGTTTGTGACTAACGACAAAAGCATCATCACCGCGCAAGTCACCTTGCACGACAATCTGATGATCACCTCGCTCAACAGTTTCCGGCCGCAGAAGAACCCGCTGCCCGCGGTGCTGTTGTGGGACATTTCCGATCCGGAAAACCCCAAGCAGGTCGGCTCGTGGCAGGGCGGCGCCACCGGGGCGCACCGCAACTCCTATCCGGGCGGCAAATACGCGTATCTTTCCACCAGCTATCCGGGGTTCAAGCTGCACATCATGGTGATCCTCGATGTCAGCGATCCGGCGCATCCGAAGGAAGTCGGCAAATACTGGCAGCCCGGCCAGAAGGACGGTGAGCCGCCGTCGCCGTTTCCCGAGGGCTTTCACGGGCCGGTCAATGTCAGCCCCGACGGCAAGATGGCTTCGTTCGGCTATACGCCCGACGTCGTCAATCTCGACATTTCCGATCCGACGCATCCGAAGCTCATCGGCAAGCTGCACATCACCGAGCCGTTCGCGCAGGTCGGCATGCAGTCGGTGCACACCGTGCTGCCGCTGTGGGACCGCAAGCTCCTTTATGTCAGCTCGGAGGCGAGCAAGGAGCGCTGCCAGGATAATGGTTTGAACTTCGCCGGTATGATCGACAACTCGAATCCGGCAAAGCCACGGCTGATCTCGATCTTCCCGCCGCCGGTGCCGCCGCCCGGCCTGCCCTACACCGATTACTGCGACAAGGGCGGCCGCTTCGGCCCGCACAATGTCAGCCAGGAGATACACAATCCGGCGATCCAGCAACCCGGCAAGCTGATGACGGTGGCGTGGTTCAATGCCGGCGTCCGCGTGTTCGACATCAGCGATCCGCGGTTGCCGAAGGAGGTCGGCTATTTCATGCCGCCGGAGCGGCCAGATGCGCCCGCGCAATCCGGCGCGCACGCTTCGCCGGTCGACTGGAGCGAGGAGATCGCCGTGGATGCGCGCGGCAACATTTACATGAACGATGACAAATGGGGTTTGTTCGTGCTGCGCTACACTGGACCGGAGCCGAAATAGCGGCGCGCGGTCGCAGGAATACAAAAAGATCAACCAGCGGAGGACGCGGTGCCGGCCAATCGCATAGCTGCAATCGTCTTACTCTCGGCGCTCATCGCTGCGCCGGCCACCGCGCAGGTGCCCTACCCCACGCGCCCAATCCATATCGTCGTACCCTTTCCCGCCGGCGGACCGTCCGACGTGCTTAGCCGCATGATGGGCGAGCGCATGAGCAAGGATCTCGGCCAAGCCATCGTGGTCGACAACCGGCCGGGCGCCAACACGGTGATCGGCGCCGAGCTCGTGGCCAAGGCTGCGCCCGACGGCTACACGCTGTTGATGGCGATCGATTCGACACTGGTGATGAATCAGTATCTTTACAGCCACCTGCCCTACGATCCGATCAAGGATTTCGCGCCGGTCTCGCTCGCGGCGAAGAACATGGGCTGGCTCGTGGTCAATGCATCGAGCCCGTACCAGACCGCGAGCGATCTGGTCGCCAAGGCCAAGGCGGCGCCGGGAAAGCTCAATTGCGGCGCCGGCACCATCACCACCAAGCTGACCTGCTTTCTGTTCAACGAAAAGTTCGGCATCGACACCGTACTGATCTCGTTCAACGGCAGCGCCAACGTGGCGCAAGGCGTGCTGACCGGCGCCGCCGATTTCGTCTTCGACGGCACCGCGGCCGAGCTGTCGCTGGTTCGGGCGGGCAATCTGCGCGCGCTTGCCAAGCTCGACCGCCGTCCATTTGCGCCGTTGCCGAAGCTGCCATCGCTGTTCGATGCGACCGGCGTCGACCTCGGCGATCTCGCGGTGTGGAACGGTCTCGTCGCGCCGCGCGGCACGCCGCCCGCCGTGATCGACAAGTTGTCGGCCGAAGTGCAGAAGGTGCTCAACGATCCGGCGCTCAAGGCCAAGGCCGAGACCGTCGGCATTTATGCGGTCAGCTCGACACCCGCCGAATTCTCAGCCTTCATCAAGCACGAGGCCGCGCGCTGGCCGGACGTCGTCAAGAAAAGCGGGATGCATTTTGACTGAGTTCCGATGACACAAACAATCGATCTGTTTTCTCCGTACAAGCTCGGTCCTCTTAGCCTCCCCAACCGCATCGTGATGGCGCCGATGACGCGCAATCGCGCCGGAGCGGGCAACGCGCCGACCGCGCTCAATGCCACCCACTATGCGCAGCGCGCCGGCGCCGGCCTGATCGTCGCCGAAGCGAGTCAGGTGTCGCCGCAGGGCATCGGCTATCCGGGCACGCCCGGCATCCATAGCGCCGAGCAGATCGCCGGCTGGACACTCGTCACTGACGCGGTACACGCGGCCGGGGGCCGGATTTATCTGCAATTGTGGCACGTCGGTCGCATCTCGCACCCGTCGCTGCAGCCCGACGGCGCGCTGCCGGTTGCGCCGTCGGCGATCGCGCCCGCCGGACAGGCCTGGACGCTCGAAGGCATGAAGCCTTACGTGACGCCGCGCGCGCTGGAGACGGCGGAAATCTCTGGAGTTATCGAACAATACCGGCAGGCTGCCGCCAACGCCAAGGCGGCGGGTTTCGACGGCATCGAAGTGCACGCCGCCCACGGCTATCTGCTCGACCAGTTTTTGCGCGACAAGACCAACCAGCGCAGCGACCGCTATGGCGGCAGCGCCGCAAACCGCGCCCGCATCGTCGTCGAAGTGATGGAAGCGGTAGCTGGCGAATGGGGCGGCGACCGCGTCGGCGTGCACCTGTCGCCGACCAACCTCGCGTTCAATGATATTTCAGACAGCGACCCGGCCAACACGTTCACGACGGCGGTGCGTGCGCTCGACGGCCTCGGGCTTGGTTATCTGCACCTTGTGGAGCCCGGCCCGGCCGATCCGGTCGGCGATGGCCCACGGCTCGATGCGAAATTCTTCCGCCCGCTGTGGCGCACCGCGTTGGTCGCCAACAAGGCCTACGATCTTGCGCGCGCCAACGGCGTACTGCAGAGCGGCGCCGCCGATCTCGTGTCGTTTGCGACGCTGTTCATCGCCAACCCGGACTTGCCCGAGCGGCTGCGCCGCGGCGGTCCATTCAATACCGCCGAGCGCAAGACATTCTACGGCGGCGCCGCAGGGGGCTATACGGATTATCCGGCGCTCGAAGGCTAGTGCATTTACTCAGCTGAGCCCCGCGGCCTTTACGGTCTCACGAGCGCAGGTCATGAAACGTTCCACGACGGGGCTCAAGGTCCGCGATTTGAGCGTCAGCAGCGTCACCGGCCACGCTCGCACAGGCAGGTCGAGGCGCAATTCCTTTAGCTTGAAAGGCTCGGCATGCAGCCGCAGAACCGAACGCGGGAAGGCCGTGACGAAATGGCCGCTCGCGAGCAGATTTGTACGAAGATGAACCGACAGAGTACTGACGCTGACCCGCGGCATCTCCAATCCGTGAGACCGAAACATCGCGGCGACTATCTCGTAATTCCAAGTGCCCGGTGCCGTCAGTATCCATTGCGCGTCTGCTAATTCGGCCATCTTTATCTTACGCCGCAACGCGAGGGAGTTTTGCGCGCCCGCGGCAAAGACCAGTTCGTCGTCGAAAAGAAGCTCGGCGTTCAGCTCGCCGAGCGGGTCACTCTGCAGGTCCGGTTGCGGACGTCTCGTCAGAGCGAGATCAAAATCACGGTCGCGGAGTTTATCCGCATAGGAGCGGAGCTCGAATGGCTCCACGTCCATAGCGACACCGGGATACAGCTCGGAAAACTTTTGGATGATCAGGGGCAGCGTTGCCGCCGATATCGACTCATCGCACATCAGACGCAGTTTGCCGACGGTCGGATCGGCCAGGAATTCGATGTCCCTGATGCCCTGCTTCAGCTCGTCAAAAGCGACCAAGCCGCGTTTGAGCATCGCTTTGCCATAGAGCGTGGGCTCGACTCCCTGATGGGTGCGGTCGAACAGCTTCACGCCCAGCGCATACTCCAGACCGGCAATGACCTCTGAGACGCTCGGCGCAGTCACGCCAAGCTGGGCCGCGGCTTTGGCCATGCTGCCGCGGGCAGCGACCGTGAAAAACACATGGAGATCGCGCAGCTTGAGCCGGCGGCCGAGCTGGCTGTCCCAGTCCACCTTCCGCGGCATTCGGAAAACACCTTCGGCGAAATAGGGAAATCGGGAATTCCGCCTAATACGGAACCCATATAGCGTCCACGTCAAGGCTTTAGGGCTGGCACATGAAGCGGGGTCCGAACCATGGCTAAGGTCTCTCGTCGAGCCTTTTGCAATCTGGCGGCAAGCTCGATGATGACGGGATTTGGCTCGCCACTCGTCGCGGCGGAGCAATATCCGACACGGCCGATTCGCCTGATTGTCGGATTCCCGCCCGGCGGAGCCGCAGACCTCGTGGCTCGCTTGATTGGGCAACGGCTTTCGGCGCGGCTGGGTCAGGCGGTTGTCGTGGAGAACCAAGCGGGCGCCAGCGGCAATATCGGTACGGAGGCGGTCGTGCGCGCCCCACGTGACGGCTACGAGCTGCTGCTCGTCACGGGGACGAATGCGATCAACGCGGGCCTTTACGGCAAGCTGAATTTCAATTTTGCCAGTGACATCGCACCGGTCGCCAGCATCAGTCACAATCCATTCATCCTGGTTTTGAATCCGTCGGTGCCGGCCAAAACCGTTCCGGAATTCATCGCCTATGCGAAGGCCAACCCAGGCAGGATCGCCATGGGATCGGCCGGCAACGGCACCCCGCATCACCTGTTCGGCGAGTTGTTCATGATGATGACGGGCGTCGACATGCTGTATGTGCCCTATCGGGGCGAGGGTCCGGCGCTCGCCGATCTCATGGGCGGACAGATCCAAGTGATGTTCACCACCGGCGGCCCCTCGCTCGGCTATGTACGCTCCGGCAAATTGCGCGTGCTGGCGGTCACCTCGGCCACGCCGCTGGCAACGCTGCCAAACATACCGAGCTTAAATGAGTTTGTGCCCGGCTATGAGGCGGTCGGCTGGTTCGGCATCGGCGCGCCGAAGGCCACACCGGCCGCAATCATCACGACGCTCAACGGCGACGTTGTCGCGGCCCTCAACGATGCCGACGTCAAAGTTCGTTTCGCCCAGCTTGGTCTGTTGGCATATCCGAGTACGCCCGCGGCATTCGGCAAGTACATCGCGTCCGAGACCGAGAAATGGACGAAGGTGATCAGGGCTGCAAAAATCACGGCGAGTTAATAACGATCTCAGCCGACCTGGAAGTCGTCTGTTTGTGGTCGGACTGCCCGCGTCCCTCGACTTACTGGACCTTGAGCCCCAGCGTTTTTATCAACTGTCCCCATTTCTTGTAGTCCGCTGCAATAATGGCGCGCATCTCGCTCGGACTATTGGAATCAGCCTCAAGACCGGCAGCGGACAGAACCTTTTGCACGTCCGGCATCGCCAAAACCTTGGCGATTTCAGCATTGAGCTTGGCGACACGGTCGTCCGGCGTGCCGCGCGGCGCGAACATCGCGAGCCAAGACACGGCGGAGAAATTCGGAACACCGGCCTCCAGCAGTGTCGGAATGTTCGGCATGGAGCGCGCGCGGACCGGGTCGGCCACGCCCAAGGCGACAAGCTGGCCGTTGTGGATCATCGGCAGGACCGAACCCGTGTCGGTGAATCCCAATGGCACCACGCCGGAGGCAATTGCCACCGCGGCCGGTGCGCCGCCGCGATAGGGCACGGGCTGCAGCGTGATCCCGAGCGCACGCTGGAACAACTCGCCGGTAAGATAAGACGACGAGCCGATCGCCGCAGTCCCGTAGCTCAAGGGCTTCGCCTTCGCGGCTGCAACGAGATCGGGAATGGATGCGATTCCCACCTTGGGATTTGCCGTCAGAATGATCGGGCTGTTCACCAGCCTGCCGATCGGCACCAGGTCGGTGAGCGGGTCGTAATTGACCCGCGACAGATGGACGTTCACCGTGACCGGACTATCCGAAAGGATCACGAGGGTGTGGCCATCCGGCGCGCTGCGCATCAGTTCTTCGATGCCAATGGCGGCATTCGCGCCCGGCTTGTTCTCCACGATGACGCTCTGTCCGACGCTGTCCTGCAAGTGTTTTGCAATAACGCGCCCGGTCAGATCGATGCTGCCGCCGGCCGCATAGGGCACGATGATGCGAATCGTCCTGTTGGGAAATGTCTCCGCGTGCGCGGGCAGTCCGACGGCGACAACCGCAAGCAAGGCGATCATCCACCACTTCGCGTGAAGGACGTTCATCTTGAAATAGTCTCCTTCGACGTTCGATCCGATTTACGCTCGGCTGTACCCGCCTGAGCGCAGACACTCACGCCCCCGCAACCGCCTTGTCGTAATAGGACAGGTCGATGTATTTGCCCGGGTCAGGTGGCGTTCCGCCCCACTGCCCTTCGATCTCTGCGCGCAGTTTCAGAACGTTCTTGAAGCCGTCCAGATCGAATTTGCCGTCCTTGGCGAAGCCATCAGCCGGCCTGGTGATAACCGCGTAGGTTTTGGCGGCGTAATCGTCGGACAGCTTGAGGCGGTCCTTCAGCAGCGCTGTGGCCGAGCTCTTATTGGCCGGGTTGAGCAGCCAGCGGTAGCCTTCGACAATCGCTGTCAGATAGCGGACCAGCACATCGCTGTTGGCTTTGGCCCACGGCCGCATCACTACGATGCAGCCGGACTGATAGGCGCCGACGCCCGAGGTCGCCGAACCCATATCCTTGAGGCCATCGGCGGCGGCCTTGAAACTCATCGGGATGCCAATGACGCCGGCCGCGGCATTGGCCTTGTCGGTCATCATCGCTTTGATGCGCTGCGGCGTACCGCCGGCCGCGTTGACCTTGTAGTCGCCCTTCTTCAACCCGGCTTCCTGCAAGGCCTTGTAGAGCAACAGCGCGAATGCCGTGTTGGGCGCATCGACCACGACGGTCTTGCCGCGCAGATCGGCCAGCGTCTTGATATCGGGCTGGGCCAGGATACGGTTGAAGCCATTGTCGCCGCCGGCGACGATGACGGCATCCTGTTTCGCCAGCTCCACCATGGCGACGGCGTTGTCGGCCGCGGTGTGAATGATCTGGGAGGAGCCCTTGGCAAGACCATCACGCTGCGACTGCGAGTTCGGCGTGTAGGCAAGCTCGACGGCGAGCTTATATTTGGCGAACAGGTTCTGCTGCTGCGCGGCGTAAATGGAAAGATTGCTCAGGCCCGGAAACGACACGACCTTGAGCGTGGCCGAAGCCTGCGCGTGCAGCGACCCACCACCAGTGGCAACGGCCGTTGCCACGGCCCCAGCGCCTAACAAGACGGTTCGCCGCGTTGTTTGCGTGTCCATGCCGAATTCTCCCACTTGCGATCCCGAACGCAGCCGATTTCGAAAATGGCGAGACCGCCGCTGAGACGGCCTCGCCGCTCATCGCGTTGGCTTACCAGTGATCTCTGCATACCCGCAGCTTGCACGAGCCATTCCAGCGTCGCTCCACGCAGCGGCATCTCTGCGCGACGACGATGTTCTTGCTTGTGATTGGCGTCGCATTGACGGCCGCGGCCGTCTGTGGCGCGACCGCCGCTCCAGCTGAACCAGAAAAACCGACGGCGATGGCGATCGCCATCGCTCCGAAGACGCCCCTCATGATGTTCTCCCGTGGTTAAAATGAACAACGCGGGCAAGCTAGCAGGATTTAAAATGCAGGCACAATCCGCAACCGCCCAGCAAGGCGAACGACACCCTATCAGATCGAACAGAACGTCATTACGCTCCGAGTTTTTCCGCCAGATCCTCAAGGCTGCTGGCAGCGATGTCCATCGGTTCGGCGGGTGCGGCCTCGCCTTTGCCCGGGCCGCGTTCGCTCGGGCGCGCGATGTGCGCCGTTCGCATGCCGATTGCGGCGGCGGCCTTCAGATCGAAGGTGTGGGCCGCGACCATCATGCATTCGGCCGGAGGCAGATCGAGCGCTTCGGCGGCGGCGAGATAGACGCGCGGTTTTGGCTTGTAATCACCGGCGATCTCGGAGCCAAGGATAGCGTCCCACGGAAAGTCGTTGCGCCGCGCGAGATCGACCATCAGCGAAATGTTGCCGTTGGACAGCGGTGCCAACATGTAGCGCCGTTTGAGGCGGTGCAGTCCGGGCGAGACGTCGGGCCACGCGTCAAGCCGGTGCCAGCCGAGATTGAGGTCGTGGCGCTCCGCCTCGCTCAATCCTTCAATGTGAAAACGCGGCAGCACGCGGTCGAGATTGCGCCGGTGCAGCACATCGAGCTTGCAGAACGGGATGCGGCCCGAGCGAACCTCATCCATGCCGCCCTGGTATTCGCCGCGCCATGCGTCGGTGAAGGCGAGCCAGTCGAGCGCAAAACCTTTCGGCTCCAGCATTGCCTTGGCGTCGCGCGCGATTGAGTTGCGCCAGTCGACCAGGGTGCCGAAGACATCGAAGAACAGCGCTTTGACTGCGAGTGCCATGCGCCAAGCTCCTAGCGCATTTGTGTTGGGAATGCCAAAAGAAGACCCCGCCGTAGCCATGCGTCAAGGACGCGCAAGGAAAAGTATGCCCGATCAGCCGACATCCGAGCAGGGCCGCTGGGATACGCGGTTTCGCGCGCCGGATTACATTTTCGGCAAGGAGCCGAACGCGTTTCTCAAGGCGCAGGCGCATCGTCTGCCGGCCGGCGGGACTGCACTGTCGGTTGCGGACGGTGAAGGCCGCAACGGGGTGTGGCTCGCTCAGCAGGGCCTCGACGTGCTGACGATCGACTATTCGCCGGCGGCGCTCGCCAAGGCGCAAGCACTTGCAGCCGAGCGCGGTGTGCGGCTGCGCACCGAAGTGACCGATGTGTTTGCCTGGCGCTGGCCGAAAAACGCGTTCGATGTGGTGGCGGCAATCTTCATCTTTGCTTCGCCCGCCGAGCGGCCCGCTTTCTTCGCCAATCTCAAGGGCGCGCTCAAGCCTGGCGGGGTCCTGGTGATGCAGGGCTATCGGCCCGAGCAGCTTAAATACCGTACCGGGGGCCCGCCGGACGCCGAGCGGCTTCTCACCCGCGCGATCCTCGAGCAGGGCTTTGGCGGCATGGCCGAATTGGATATCCGCGAGCACGACAGCATGATCAGCGAAGGCACCGCCCATGTCGGCATGTCGGCGCTGATCGACCTCGTCGCAAAGAAATGAGCAAAATGTCTAAATCCCTCATCCTGAGGTGCGGGCGCAGCGAGCCTCGAAGGATGGAGGCCCGAACGCAGCGGCCTCGCCCTTCGAGGCTCGGCGCTCTCGCGCCGAGCGCCTCAGGGTGAGGACAACATAGAGGAGTCCCCGATGCCCGACGCGCTTGCCGAAGTGCTGCATGAACTGATCGTCGCCACCCGCATCATGGCCAATGAAAAAATTCTCGATGCCTTCGGCCATGTCAGCGTGCGCCATCCGCACGATCCGCAGCGCTATTTCATTCCGCGCCATCGCGCGCCGGAACTGGCGGAAGTGTCCGATCTCGTTGAACTGACGCTCGATTCCGAGCCGGTGCGGCCGACCGACTTTCGCCTCTACAGCGAGAAGGTGATTCACGGCGAAATCTACAAGGCGCGGCCCGACGTCAACGCGGTGGTGCATCACCATGCCCATACCGTGCTGCCGTTCGCCATTTCGGGCCAGCAGATCGTACCGGTGTTTCATCTTGCGGCCGTCGTCGGCCACGTGCCGTTCTGGGACCAGCACGACGAATTTGGCGACACCAACATGCTGGTGGTCAAGCCGGAGGAAGGCGCTTCGCTGGCGCGCGCGCTCGGGCCGCACTGGATGGTGCTGATGCGCCGTCACGGCGCCACCGTCGCCGGGACCAGCATCCGCGAACTGACATTCCGCACCGTGTTCGGTTCGGATAATTGCAAGCTGCTCAGTCAGGCCATGGCGATGGGCCATGTCGATTCGCTCTCCGCGGGTGAGGCGAAGCTGACCTCCGCGCACCAGTTGCGCCCGCCATCGACCAATCGCGCCTGGGATTATTGGGTACGGCAGATCGAAAAGTCGGGCTTGGTGCCGGCCAAAGGCGCGGCAAAGAGCGCCGGCAAAAGACCCGCGGCACCGGCCAAGCGCGCCGCGTCCAAATCTGCTAGCAAACCCGCCAAGAAGCCGGCCTTAAAGAGCCGCGCCAAAAAACGCCGTTGAACCGATCGCACAGAGGAACAGTGATGCCCAAGGCCAACAAACCCAAAAGTATGCAATCGCCCCGCCTTCCCGAACTCTCCGAGGCGACGCTGTCGGCCGAGCAGAAGGCGCTCGCCGAATCGATCAAGTCCGGCCCGCGCGGCCAGTTCAAGATGTCGGGCCCCTTCGCCATTTATCTGCACTCGCCGGCATTCGGCGAACTGGCGCAGAAGCTCGGTGGACACCTGCGTTTTAAGACCAGCATCCCACCGCGGCTGATGGAATTCGCCATCCTGTGCACGGCCTCGCTGTGGAAGGCCCAATATGAATGGGCGATGCACGCACCGATGGCGGAAAAGCAGGGCGTGAAGCCGCAGACCATTCGCGATCTGCAGGCCGGGCGCGCGCCGAAATCGGCGCCCCGCGACGAGATGACGATCTACGCCTTCGTCAAGGAGCTGTACGCCAAACGTCGCGTCGGCAAGGCGAATTTCAACAAGGCCTACAAGCTGCTCGGCGAAGCCGGCACCGTCGAACTGGTCGGCCTGCTCGGCTACTACGCGATGGTGTCGATGACGCTCAACACCTTCCAGGCGCCGCTGCCCGAAGGCATGAAAGCGCCGTTCAAAGAGCCGGGGAAGTAGCGAACTACGCCACGCGTCCGACGGGCTTGCCGCCGGCCTGCATCGCCTCCTTGGGCGAGGCACCGCGCGGCCGGCTCATGCGCTGGCGGAGCAACTCCAGAAAACGCTCCTTCGGCATCGGCGGCGAAACGAGCGCGCCCTGGCCGAAATCGCAGCCCATCACCATAAGCGCCTGCAAGTCGGCCTGCGATTCGACGCCGTCGGCGACCGCGGCACTGCCGAAGCGATGCGCCAGGTCGATCGCGGTCTGGCAGATCGCGGCGTTGGTTGCGTCGGTGGCGCAGCCCTGGACGAAGGACCGATCAAGCTTCAGCTCGGCGAACGGCAGCTGGCGCAGGCTTGAGAACGATGAATAACCGGCGCCGAAATCGTCGATGGCGATCTTGATGCCGCTGACCTGAAGCTGGCTCGCGATCTTCTGCGCCAGCGCCAGATCGCGCACGATCTGATCCTCGGTCACTTCGACAAGCAGGCCGGGCCAACGTTCCGACTGCGGCCGGAATTCCTTGACCAGCGTTTCGATCGGCAGGTTGAGCAGCACGCCGACCGGCACATTGATGGCGAGGTGGAGATTGAATCCTGCTTCCTCGAACATCGACCAATCGCACAGCGTGGCGACCAGCGCCTGTTGGGCGAGTTCGGCGACGCTTTCGTCATCGACCTCGGGCTGGAAGCTGCCGGGCAACAGCACACCGAGCTCTGGGTGGCGGATCCGCGCGAGCGCTTCGGCACCGGCCAGGCATTTGCGCTTGAGATCGATCTTCGGCTGATACCAGATTTCAAACCAGCGATTGCGCAACGCCTCGGCGATAACGATGCGCGGCAGCATTTGCATCTGCGCCGAGTCGCTCGGGGAGTCCTGTCCTTCGCCGGCTTGGAGCGGCGCGGACCAGACCGCAGCGTCGTTCGGATTTGATTCGCTCATGCGTTGCGAGGCCGTGTCTCCGGTCCCGCAGGTATACGACGAAGCGCCTTAACCAATCGTAAGGTCGCAATTCCTTAACCAGGCCGGCGGCGCTCGAAACGCCGCCGGCCTGGCTTGGTCATTGCGGCTAATGACTCATGGGCGCCATGCCGGGACCCTGCATTTTCATGGCGCCGCCCGCGGAGCCATCCGGCCCGGGCGCACCGACCGCAGCAATCGGGAATTCCACGTGCGCAGTCCCGCCGCCGTCGGCCCCAAGCGTCGCTTCAAGCGTTTTGCCTTCTTGCAGTGGCGCTTTCAGGCCCGTGAGCATCATGTGAAAACCGCCCGGCTTGAGCGTGACGGTCTGGCCCGGCTTGATTTCGAGGCCGCCTTCGACCGGCCGCATCCGCATCACGCCGCCCACCATGCTCATCTCATGGATCTCGCATTTGGCGGCGGCGTCGCTCGATACGCAATTCAAATGGGCCGCCTTGGTGCCGGTATTTTTCACCGTCAGGTAGGCTGCGCCCGAGGCAGCGCCTTTTGGCGTCGCGCGCGCCCAAGGTTGCGTGATTTGCAGCGAGCCGAGCTGGTACTCGGCGGCCGCGGCGGGGCCGGACCAAAGGAATGGTGCAAACGAAAAGGCGGCCAGCGCGGCGATGCCGCGCGCATTGGGCCACCGATAAGCACGGTGCATGTGTGTAACTCCGTATGGATGCCTGCCCGGAGGCGAAGGCCGATTGATGGATCGTTGGTTCTTGGCAGAGCGTGCCCCGCGCAAATGTGATCGATCTTGGAACATGCTCAAATAAATCGATGGGGCGGAACGACGATTCGAAGAAAAGTCGTCCGATTCCCGTGCATCAGGCAGCTGGAGGGCCGCGCGAGCGATGTGCCCAGTCGGCGCGAACGGATGCCGCTACGCCGACAAGTACAAGCGGCTCGAGCTGCTGCACCGAGCCTTGCGGGTCGACTTTCGCCGCGCCCGGCTCGGGCGGCACTGCCATGCCGCAGCAACAGGCAAGGCAGGCGGAAAGGCAGTCATTGCCGTGACCGGCAGGCGCCGGCTGGTGCTTTTCACCCTGCGACGGCGTACATAATGACGCCGCGCCGAAGGCTTGGCCCGCGGCCAGAGCGCCGCAGAAGGTCAGCAAAACGGCCTGCAGTATCACCGCATAAGCCGCCGCCAAGGTCACAAAGGCGGATGTTTGGCGCCGCAATGTCATCGTCCGAAAGTCTAGGCCGTGCCGCCGCCGGCTGGAACCGACACACACTAATGCATGGTAACATCTATGCAATTCTATGATTAGAAAATCGGCCGCGAAGGCGTATGGTAGATTTATGCGAGACAGCATGTCCAACCTCGCCCATGAGCCGCCGGAGGCGGAGGCGCCCCCGCTGACGGCGCGGGTGCTCCAATTCCGGCCGCGGGTGGCCGACCGCTTGAATTCGCGCGAATTCCCCACGCAGCTGCAAAACGATGATTTCGACCCGCTCGCCCAGTATGAGCAGGAGCAGGATCAGGAAGACGACGAGAACGGGAATTATCCGCGTCGCATGCTGATGAACGGCATCGCGGTCGCGGTCGTCGCCGTTCTGATCGGCGTCGGCGTCTGGCTCGCCGACACCATCGCCGACATGGAGCGCGATCAGGACTGCGTGCTCCAGGGCCGGCAAAATTGTGCGCCGATCGAACTGGCCATTCCGCCCGCCTCCCGCTAATTACGGCCGATGCAGCCAGCCGCTGTAATCACGGGCGCCGCGTCAGGCATCGGCCGCGAGCTTGCCCGCTGTGCGGCGCGCGATGGCGCCATTGTCGTCCTCGTCGACCGGTCGCAAGACGGCCTCACCGAGGTTGCAACAGAACTCGGCAAGACCGGCACACAAGCCCATACGGTGCTGCTCGATCTTGTCGGTAAAAATGCCGGCGACCGGTTGGAATGCGCGCTCGCCGAACGTGGTCTTGTTTGCGACATTCTGGTCAATTCCGCCGGCTTCGGCGTCTTTGGATCGGCAACGCAAGCCGACCGGCAGCAGCAACTCGAACTGCTCGACGTGAATATCCGTGCCCTCACAGAGCTGACGCTTCGCTTCGTTCCCGGCATGGTCGCTAGAAAGCACGGCCGCATTCTTAATGTCGGCTCCATCACCGGACATGTGCCGGGTCCCCACATGGCCGCGTATCATGCCTCGAAGGCTTATGTGCGCTCGTTCACCGCCGCGCTCGCCGTGGAACTTAAGGGCACCGGGGTGAGCGCGACGTGTCTTGCGCCCGGCATCGTGGTCAGTCCGTTCTTTCTCCGCACCGGCTTCAACAAGACGCGGCTCGCGAGATTAATGCCGCGTTCCACGGCGCGCGAGGTCGCAACAGACGGATGGCGCGCTTTGCAGAAAGGCCAGGCTGCGGTGACGCCCGGGCTCTGGAACCGACTCATCATCGCAGCGTGCCGGCTCGCGCCACACGCGCTGTTGCTGCGCCTGATCGCGACTTTACAGCAGCCGAATTGAAAGGGAGCGCCGGCGCGATGTTCGACCTGGCCGGACGCACGGCACTTGTCACCGGCGCGACGGGCGGCATCGGCGCGGCTATTGCGCAGGCGCTGCACCGGCAGGGTGCCACGGTTGCGATTTCGGGCCGGCGTCAGGCCGCCTTGGAGTCGCTCGCCGCCGCGATGCAGGGACGCGTACACATCTTACCATGCGACCTTGCCGACGCGGCGCAGACCGCCACTCTCGTCGCGAAGGCCGAAGAAACGATGGGCGAGCTTGATATTCTGATCGTCAATGCCGGCATCCTGAAGGGCAATCTTTTGGCGCAGATGAGCGATGAGGAATGGGACGCCGTCATCGCATTGGATCTGACCGCAGCGTTTCGTCTGGCGCGGGCGGCATTGCGCGGCATGATGCGGCGGCGCTTCGGACGCTTGATCGGCATCACATCAATGCTCGCCGTCACTGGCTTTCCCGGGCAGGCCAATTACACGGCCGCGAAGGCCGGCATGATCGGCCTGTTCAAATCGATGGCGCAGGAATATGCCAAACGCGGCATCACGGCGAACTGCATCGCTCCAGGATTCATCGTTCCGGCGATGGCCGGAGTGAAAATCGGCGTGGAGCAGCGCGACGCGATCGTTGCGCGGGTTCCCGCAGCCCGCCTCGGCAGCGTTGACGATGTCGCCGCGGCGGCGGTGTTTCTGGCCTCGACCGAGGCGTCCTACATGACCGGCCAGACGCTGCACGTCAACGGCGGATTGGTGATGCCGTGACGCGGTTTCGATCGCGCTGATTGGAGTCCAGTCAGCTTCCCATCATGCGAAAAAGCGCCTAGTACTGAGCAAATATCGGGGTAGGCATGCTGGATAAACCGCAATCGGCCGCCGGCGACTATTCGCGGGGCATCTGGTCGAAGCTGGCGATGCTGCAGAACGCCGGCGATCCGCTGACGCTGCTCCTGCAGATCGCGCGCAATCGACGCGGCTGCATCCCGCTGCAGATGGGCTCGCAGCGCGTGTTCCTGCTGACGGCGGCGGAACAGTTCAAGCAGGTTCTGGCTACCAACAGCGCCAATTACGGCAAATATCTTGAAGGCATGACGCCGATCTTCGGGCGCTCCATGATCACGATGGATGGCGCGCTGTGGCAGAAGATGCGCGCGATCCAGCAGCCGGCATTTCATCCGGATGCGCTGGCCGAATATGTGCCGCATCTGCTCTCGGCGATCGATGCGCGAGTCGCGCGCTGGCGCGGACTGGAAGACGGCGCCGTCCTCGACATCGGTCCGGAAATGTGGGGCCTCGCTGTCGACATGATCTGCAAAGCGCTGTTCGACCGCGAGACGCCGTTCAACCCCGATTTTGTCTATAACGCCGTCGAGGCTTTCACCACCGTCACCAATCACGGTTCAGTCGGCAAGTTCGGCGAAGCTCCGCCTCGCGCGCAGAACGACGGCAAGGACGCGACCGACGATGCCATCGCTTATGCAACGAATGTCTGGGATTCGCTGCCGGAACTGGTGCTGTCCGCACCGCCCTTTCAAAATCGCGAGCGCACCTTTCTGAGAATGGTCGAGGCCGCCGCCGCCGATCCGGCGATCGGCGAATTCGATCGCGCGCAGGTGATCGACGAAATCAAGCAGTACATTTGGGCAGGAACGGAAACCACCGCCCTGGTGCTGACCTGGGCGTTGTACCTTTTGGCGAAGCATCCCGACGTGGCCGACCAGATCCGCCACGAGGTGGACGCCATCTGCGGCGCGCACACGCCGACGCTCGCCGACTTCGAGCGTCTGACTTTTACCCGCAGCGTCGTCTCGGAGACGATGCGGATGTATCCGCCGATCTGGTCCTTGGCGCGCATCGCCGAGGGCCCCGACGCGATCGACGGGCAGCAGATCCAGGCGGGCGATATCGTGATGCTGTGGGTCTATGTCGCCCACCACGATCCGCGCTATTGGGACGATCCGCTCTCCTTCGAGCCCAAGCGGTTCGGCGAACGCACCAAGGCGCCGGCCCCGTACACCTATTTGCCGTTCGGCGGCGGCAAACGGGCCTGTATCGGCAGCACCATGAGTCAGATCGAGATGGTTCTGGCGCTGTCACGCCTTTTGCGCGAATTCAACCTGCACACCGTCGGCGACCCGCCCGGGGTCAAGCTCTCGGTGGTGTTGTCGCCTAACAGCCGGGTACCGCTGCGCGTGGAGCGCCGCAAATGACTGGGCGCGCCACGTCCAGACGGCGCCTGAGCCCATTGCGATAAGTATTGGCGCGCGCTGCATTAATCGATCTTTCAAGGCGCAGTTCCTGCAGCGTCCGCGCAAGCCTTCCGCCGTTGAACTTGGCAAAATCCTTCGCTATACGAAGGCGGAACAGTCGAGGGGGCCCGTAGCGAATCGGGCTGGTGCACGGCGTCCTTTCCGGACGTCCATACTCTCTGCGGCGAAAAGAGCATGCCCGATGTCAACCACGTTCGATAGAGTGGCCGAAATCATCGCGGAAACGTGCGATATCCCGCGCGAAAACATCAAGCCCGACAGCCACGCCACCAGGGACCTCGAGATCGACAGTCTCGACTTCCTCGACATCGCGTTTGCCATCGACAAGGCGTTCGGCATCAAGCTGCCGCTTGAGCAATGGACCCAGGAAGTCAACGACGGCAAAGCGACAACGGACCAGTATTTCGTGCTGAAAAACCTGAGCTCGCAGATCGACCAGTTGGTCGCCGCCAAAGGCGCCTGAGGCGCCCCTATGCGTCTCGAATATTTTCAGATGATCGACCGCATCGTCGATGCCGACCGCGGCGCGCGGCGGTTGCGTGCGGCGTGTACGATTCCGACCGAGAGTACGATTTTCGAGGGGCATTTCCCCGGCTATCCGCTGATGCCCGGCGTGCTGCTGACCGAGTGCATGGCGCAGACCACCGGCTGGCTGATCTGCATGCTTGGCGATTTTGCCGCGATGCCGTTTCTCGCCGGCATCAAGGAGGCGAAATTCCGCACGCTGGTATTTCCCGGTGATGCGCTGGAATTCGAAGGCGGCATCGTGCACGAGGGATCGGGCTACACCGTTGCCGAATGCAAAGGCCTCCGCGACGGCAGCAAGGTATGTGACGCCGAGTTGACGTTTCGCATCCGGCCCTTCCCCAGTCCGCAGTTTCGCCAGTCGTTTTTTGAATGGGGCAAGCGTCTCAACCTGGCGGTTCCGGAGTTCGTTAAGTGAGCGACCGGCGCGAGGTGTGGATCACCGGCGTCGGCCTTCTCACTTGCCTCGGCGAGGGGCTCGAAGCCGCCTGGCTTGCCCTCGAACGCGGTGACCCGCCGCCCTATGACGACAAGACCTTCGCGCCCAACATCGTGCATCCGATGCGGCCGATGAGCTTCGACAAGCAGATCGCCAAGAAAAGCGATCAGCGGCAGATGGAGACGTGGCAACGCGTCGGTGTTTATGCGGCGGGGTTGGCGCTCACCGAAGCCGGCATCGCCGGCAACGCCGAATTGCTCGATCATACCGACATGATCATCTCCGCCTCAGGCGGCGAACGCGACATCGCGGTCGATACCGCCATCCTCACCGGCATGCGCAAGGCGCAGCATCCAGGCGCGTTCCTCAACGAACACCTGATGAGCGATCTGCGCCCGACCCTATTCCTGGCGCAGCTGCCGAACATGCTGGCCGGCAATATTTCGCTGGTGCATGGCGTGGTCGGCGCCTCACGCACTTTTCTCGGTGAAGAAGCAGCGGGTCTCGATGCAGTACGCATTGCGCAGGCGCGCATTGCCACGGGACAAAGCGAGATGGCGCTCGTTGGCGGCGCCTATCACGGCGCACGCTGGGACGCTTTGATCAATATCGAACTCAGCGGCATATTGCTCAAGCCACCGTTTGCGCCGGTCTGGGATCGCGGCCCAAAGGGCGGCGTCGCGCTGGCGACGATGGCCGCTTTCCTGGTGCTGGAAAGCAGCGACCATGCGCGAGCGCGCGGTGTGCGCCCCCGTGCGCGCATCGGTCAGGTCTTTTCAGACGCGCGAGCCCGTCAGCCCGGAGAAATCGAATCGACATTGCGGCGGCTGTGGAAGGAAATATCTCCGGGCGTCGACCCCAGGCAGGCCGCCATCATCTCGGGCGCAGGCGGCGCGGAACCGGCAACGTCGGCGGAACTGTCGGTACTGACCGAGATCGGGCTTCCAGTCCGCAATCCGGGCACGTATATCGGACATGGGCTCGACGCTCACTTTGTCGCCTGCCTCGGCATCGCCTGTGCGGCCATCGAGCATGGTAAGCTGTTTACTCCGGCGGGCAGCGGCGACCGCGGCGACAGCCCGGCCGCTTTGCGCCAGGCCGCGGTGACCAGCGTCGGCACGTGGCGCGGTGAAGGCATGACGCTGCTTGAACGGGTCGACTGAGGACCAATGCCAATGGCAAGTGTACCCACCCGCGACAAGGCCGGCCGGCCGGTCATTGCCGTCACCGGCATTGGCGTTGTCACATCGCTCGGCATCGGCAAGGACGACAACTGGTCGAAATTGAGCGCGGGCGTCTCCGGCGTCCGCCGCATTTCGCGCTTTCCGGTCGATGGACTGCGCACCACCATCGCCGGCACGGTCGATGCCGCCTATTCGGATTACATGCCGCCCGCCGACCTCACCACGCGCATCGCTTTCCTCGCCGCCGAAGAGGCGGTCGCGCAATCGCGCATCGGCAGCAAAAATCATTTTCCGGGACCGCTGTTCATCGCGCCGCCGCCCCTCGAACTCGAGTGGCATTACCGCGAAGTGCTGGACGAAGCCGCAGCATCCCAAGGCGACGCCAACTATCCGGATCTCGTGCGCGCGGCGCGCCAGCCGCAGTTTTCGACCGTGTTCTCGTCGGCGAAAGGCAGCACCGTCGCCGAGCGGCTCGCCGATCATTTCGGCACCGAGGGATCGCCGGTCTCGCTCAACACCGCGTGCGCATCTGGCGCTACGGGAATCCAGCTCGGCGTCGAAGCCATTCGGCGCGGCGAGTGCCAAGCCGTGCTCGCGGTCGGCGCCGACGGCTCGATCACACCGGAATCGCTGGTGCGCTTTTCGCTGTTGTCGGCGCTGTCGACACATAACGACCCGCCCGAGCAGGCATCGCGGCCGTTTTCCAAGAACCGCGACGGCTTCGTGATTGCGGAGGGCGCGGCGGCCTTGGTGCTGGAAGACATCGACCACGCCCGCGCGCGCGGCGCCCGGATACTCGGCATCGTCGAAGGCTGCGGCGAGAAAGCCGACTCGTTTCATCGCACGCGATCGAGCCCCGACGGCAAGCCGATCATCGCCTGCATGCGTAATGCGCTCGCCGATGCGGGCGTCGGCCCCGACGATGTCGATTACATCAACGCACACGGCACCTCGACGCCGGAAAACGACAAGATGGAATATCTCGGCGTCTCGATGGTGTTTGGTGATCGCATCCAGGATGTGCCGATCTCGTCCAACAAATCGATGATCGGTCATACGCTGACCGCGGCCGGCGCCGTGGAAGCGGCGTTCACGCTGCTTACGCTCGAACACCAGCGCATGCCGCCGACGATCAATTACGACATTCCTGATCCGGCAATTCCGCTCGACGTCGTGCCCAACGTGGCGCGCGACAAGCGCATGCGGCGCGCCATCTCCAATTCGTTCGGCTTCGGCGGCCAGAACGTCTGTCTGGTGCTCGCGCGGGAACCGGCATGACTGGCATCGCGCCATCTATCGACAGCGCGCGGGATACCCCAGCCGCTGCCCCCGGACCGAAGACACAAGGGACGATGCGCGCGCTCACACTCCTCGGCGACCGCAAGATCGAGCTCCTTGAAACCGCGCCGCCGCCGGCTCCCGGCGCGGGCGAAGTCCAGATCGCGATCAAGGCCGTCGGCCTCAACCACATCGACGTGTGGGGCTGGCGCGGCATGGCGTTCGCCAAGCGCAAGCTGCCGCTCGTGGTCGGCGCCGAGGCGTCGGGCGAGATCGTCGCGGTTGGACCGGGCATCGATGCGCTTAAGGCCGGCGACCGGGTCGTCCCCTACGGCGCGCTGACGTGCGGCGTCTGCAAGGCCTGCCGCGAGGGCCGTGACAATCTGTGCGAAAATGTCGGCGGCGTGATGGGCTTCCACATCGATGGCTTTGCTCGCGATCGGGTCAACATGCCGGCACGGCTCGTCGTCGCAGTGCCGCCGGGCGTGAGTTTTCGCGACGCCGCTTGCGCGCCGATCGCCTTCGCCACCGTCCAGCACATGCTGTTCGACAACGCCAAGCTCGAGCCTGGCGAAAGCATCCTGGTGCAGGCCGGCGGCTCCGGCATCGGCTCGGCCGCCATCAGGATGGCAAAGGCGATAGGCTGCACCGTCTTCACCACGGTCGGCGACGATGCCAAGGCCGAGAAAGCGAGGGCGCTCGGCGCCGATCATGTCATCAATTACCGCACCGACCGGTTCGAGACCATTGTCCGCAAGCTCACCGGCAAGAAGGGCGTCGATGTCGCGTTCGAGCATGTCGGGCCCGACACGTTCAATGGCTCGCTGTTATGCCTCAAGCGCGGCGGGCGTCTGGTGACCTGCGGCTCGACCTCGGGCCAGTCGATCACCCTCAATCTGTTCCAACTCTACACCCAGCAATACCGCATCATCGGCTCGTTCGGCGCCTCGCTGCGCAACATCCGCGAAAGCCTCGACAAGATGGCATCGGGGCTCCTGCCGGTGATCGACACCGAAGTCCCGCTTGCCGATTTCGAGAGCGGACTGGCTCGGCTGGAAAGCCGCCAGGTATTTGGAAAAATCATCGTCGCGTTCTGATGATCGGATCGCGGCCAAAAAAACTTCTTGATGCTACCATCGGCGCCGTGGCGGTTGGACTGCTCCGCGCCGTCAAACGCATTCGCCGCGAACGCGCAGCAAATTTCGCTGGAGCGTTCATGCGCAAGGCGGGCCCGCTGGTGCCAGAGCATCGTCTCGGCCGCGACAATCTTCGCGCCGCGTTTCCGGAGAAATCCGCAGCCGAGATCGAACAGATACTTGCCGGCGTCTGGGACAATCTCGGCCGCGTCGCCGCTGAATTCGTCCATCTCAATGAGTTTCGCGTCGTCGAACCCGGAATTTCACTGACCGACACCGTGATCGTCGACACCGCAACACTGGAACGCGCTCGCCGTATTGCTGCCGACAAAGCCACGCTGAGCTTCGCCTGCCACACCGCCAATTGGGAGATTCCGGCCGTAGTGACGCATCAAGTCGGCGTCCCGTCGGCCGTGCTTTACCGGCGGCCCAATATCGCCGCCGTCAGCGACGCCATCATCAAATTGCGCACCGGCGTGATGGGGCAGCTCGTTCCGACCGGTCTCGATGCGCCGGTGCGGCTGGCCCGTCTGCTGCAAAACGGCGTGCATGTCGGCATGCTGGTCGACCAGCACTACACCAAGGGCGTCGAGGTGCAGTTCTTCGGCCGCACCTGCAAGGCCAATCCGCTGATTGCACTCTTGGCGCGGCAGTTGGAATGTCCGATCTACGGCTTACGCGCCATCCGCCTACCCGACCGCAACCGTTTCCGCATCGACATCACAGACCCGATCGAGCCGCCGCGCGACGCCGACGGCCGCGTCGACGTGCAAGGCACCATGCAGGCGATCACGAATGTGATCGAAGGCTGGATCCGTGAGTATCCGGAGCAATGGCTGTGGCTGCACCGGCGCTGGCGTTGAAGGCGGCGGCAACGTAGTCCAGCGCACGGCGCAGACACACCATGCCCGGGTCCTGCGCACGGCCAAGGGCGCCCATCAGGCTGACCCATTCTTCGTCGGACGCCGCAGCCGCATAGTGTCGGACCGCGGCTGCAGCGTAGGCGCCGAGCGTCAAGCCATCGGCTTCCGCCGCCGCGCGCAGTTTGGCGGCGAGCGCCAAATCGCCGAGGCCGAGCACGGCCTCCGTGGCGACGCCTTCGTCGTCGAATTGTGCCAAGAGATCACCGAGCAGCATTATCTTCTCCACGCTAGTTGACGCGATGCGCCTCGGCGGCACCTTCGCACGCGATTCCGGTAATCTGTGCCCGCGACATCAACCGCGCGACGTATTGCGCACCGGCCCGGCGCCGTACGCTGTCGCGCAAATAATCGGCGATGCGATCGGCGACGAGTTCGAACGGCAGCTCGCGGCCCTCGATCTTGCGGTCGAGACGTATGATGTGCAGCCCATAGCGGGTGATGACCGGCTCCCACGTAACGGCGCCGGGGTCTAGCGCAAACAGCGCCCGCTCGAATTCCGCGGTGGTTTGGCCGGCGCTGATCTGCCCGAGATTGCCGCCTTGCGCTGCCGACGGACAGGCCGAATGCAGGCGCGCCAATTCGCCAAATTGCCCGGTATGCACGCGCAGTTGCGCCAGCACCGCCTCCGCCTGCGCGCGCGCCGTCGCAAACGCATCGGCATCGTCCTTTCGCGCCGCAAACAGGATGTGCGCCGCCTCATACAGCGCCGGCGAGCGGAAGCGCGCGCGATTGCGTCCGTAGTAGCGTCGGCACGTCGCTTCGTCGGGCTCGGGCGTCGTCACTTCGCGATCGATGAGGCAGCGGATCAGCGCTTCCTCATCGGTCTCGCGCCTGCCCTGCGCATCGGCTTGCGGTTCAGCCTCAACGCCGAGCCGGCGCGCCTCCTGCAGCAGCAACTCGCGGATGACCAGCGCGCGTGCCGCCGCCTGCCAGGCGAGGATAGGCGTGTCGGCGGGATGATGTTGGGTCTCGCGAGCGATCGCGTCGCGCGGCACCACGATACCGTTGACGCTCACCGTCACCGGCTTTGGCGCAGGCTTCGTCGCAGGCTTGGGCAAAGCGCTGTCGGCGTGAATGATGCACGTCATCGGCCCTGCTCCGCCGGCACCGGCCGCGCCGGAACATTCGGGCGACGCATAGGCACAACGGGGACCCTCGGCCCGGCGGCATGAACACGCGCGGGCGCGGCGTTCGTATGCCGCGTCCGCACGATCTGATAACCGCGGCGGCCGAGATACCAGACCGGCGCGCTCCACACATGCACAAGCCGGGTGAACGGAAAGACCAGAAAAATCGTCATACCGAGAAACAGGTGCAGTTTGAAGATCGGACTGACGCCGGCGATGACCCCTGACACGCCCGGCTGTAACGTCAGGATGCCTTGCGCCCAGACCATGAACTTCACCATCTCGCTGCCGTCCAGATGCTGCAACGACACCGGGATGGTGCAAAGGCCGAGCGTGAGCTGCACATAAAGCAGGAGCAGGATCGCGATATCGCCGGAGGACGATGTGCGGCGGATGCGAGCATCGAACAGCCGCCGGTGGACCAGCATGCTAATACCGATGAAGCAGGCAATACCGGCGATGCCGCCGATGCCGATCGCCATCCATTGTTTGAAGGTGTGCGAGATGCCAAGCCAGCCGAACACCCAAATGGGCGTCAACAGACCGACAAAGTGGCCGGCGAAGATCAACAGGATGCCGACGTGGAACAGGTTCGCGCCCCATACCAGCTGCCGCCGCCGCAAAAGCTGGCTTGAGCCGGACCGCCACGTGTACTGCTCGCGGTCGAAGCGAACGAGGCTCCCGAGCAGGAAAACCGTCAGGCAAAGATACGGATACAAGCCGTAGACGATGTAGGTCATCGCGTCGCTCATAGGCCCGCTCCTTATGCCCGCACCGCCGGGGGCGGCCGCCGGCCAGCCCGGATTCTCGCAATGAGGCCATCCTTGCAGCTCGGCGCAGCGCCAGGGCCGAACGTCACCGGCTCGTCCTCCCAGGCGGCGTCAAGCGCGGCGAGATCGGCGGGGTCGGCATCGGGCTCTTCCAGCACCGCTGCGACCGCCGCGGCGTCTGGCTTGACCGCGGTGAGCGCCATCAGCGCCCGGAACACGGCCTCGTATGGCGATTTGCGCTGCCGCAGGCGTTCGGCGACCCCGGTGAGAATATGCGCCGGCTGCGCCAGCAGATCGCGGGCTTCGGCGAAGGGCACCACGGAGAGATATTCGAGGAACATTGGCAGAAAATCCGGCAACTCGGCGGCGCTGATGGCAAGCCCGTGCTGCTCGTATTGCGTCTTAAGGTCGATCATCGCTTGGCCGCGGTCGCGGCTTTCGCCGTGCACGTGTTCGAACAGATGCAGCGACAACGAGCGGGTCCGGTCGAATAGGAGGACATAGCGCTCTTGCAGATCGTAGAGATCGTGCGCTTTAAGTTCGCCGATCAGGCCATCGACCTGCCGCATGATACGCGCCGGCAAAAGCCGCTCGCGCGCGATGGCGTCGCGGATTTCGCCCGCAGCCGCCTGCAAATCCGCAGTCGGATAGCTGAGCAACGCCGAAAGCGCCTTGAAGGTTCTGGTCATCACACGACCTCAATGGGCGTTTTTGCTTTCTTCGGCCCGCCGAACAGATTGGTCTCGCTGACGCCGCCGGAGCAGCCGTTGCCGAACGAGAAGCCGCACGAGCCGCGCAGATCGTAGGCGTCCTCGTCAAGCTCGCGGTGCGCCGTCGGAATGACGAAGCGATCCTCATAGTTGGCGATCGCCATCACCTGGTACATGTCTTCGATGGCAAGGCCGCTGAGGCCCACGCGGCGAGCGATCGATTCATCGATAACGCCATCGACGGTCTTGGCGCGCATATAGGCGCGCATCGCCAGCATCCGCTCCAGTGCCTGCGCCACCGGCTCTTCCTTGCCCGCCGTCAGCAGGTTGGCGAGATACTTGAGTGGAATGCGCAAGCTGCGCACATCAGGCATCTCACCGTCGTGGCCGATCTTGCCGGCGGCTGCCGCCGATTGGATCGGCGACAGCGGTGGCACGTACCAGACCATCGGCAGCGTGCGATACTCGGGATGGAGCGGAAATGCTATCTTCCACTCCATCGCCATCTTGTAGACCGGCGAGCGGCGCGCCGCTTCAAGCCAAGAGTCGGAAATGCCGTCAGCTTCGGCTTGTGCGATCACCGCCGGGTCGTGGGGATTGAGGAAGATGCCGAGCTGCGCCGCGTAGAGATCCTGCTCCGACGGCACGCTCGCCGCCTCCTCGATGCGGTCGGCGTCATAGAGCACCACGCCAAGATAGCGGATGCGGCCGACGCAGGTCTCCGAACACACCGTCGGCTGTCCAGCCTCGATGCGCGGGTAACAAAAAATGCACTTCTCGGATTTGCCCGAACTCCAGTTGTAATAGATCTTCTTGTACGGGCAGCCGGAGACGCACATGCGCCAGCCGCGACACTTGTCCTGATCGATCAGAACGATGCCGTCTTCCTCGCGCTTGTAGATCGCCCCGGAAGGGCACGCCGCGACGCAGGCCGGATTGAGACAGTGCTCGCACAGCCGCGGCAGATACATCATGAAGGTATTTTCGAACTGGCCGTAGATTTCTTTCTGCACGCCTTCGAAATTGACGTCCTTCGCACGATTGACGAACTCGCCACCGAGAATTTCTTCCCAGTTCGGCCCCCACTCGATCTTTTCCATGCGCTCGCCGGTGATGAGCGAGCGCGGCCGCGCCGTCGGCGAGGCCTGCATCTCGGGTGCTTTCTGCAGATGTTCGTAATCGATGGTGAACGGTTCGTAGTAGTCGTCGATCTCGGGCAGATCGGGATTGGCGAAGATGTTGGCGAGGACGCGCCACTTGCCGCCGATGCGCGGCTCGATCTTGCCGTTCTTCTTGCGGCGCCAGCCGCCGTTCCAGCGCTTCTGGTTCTCCCACTCCTTCGGATAGCCGATGCCGGGCTTGGTCTCGACGTTGTTGAACCAGGCGTATTCCATGCCTTCGCGATTGGTCCACACGTTCTTGCATGTGACCGAGCAGGTGTGGCATCCGATGCACTTGTCGAGATTGAGCACCATCGCGATTTGCGCGCGGATTTTCATTCTGCGGCCTCCAGTCTCGGAGCGGCGTCGCCGGGCTGCTCGGCGGCGGGACGATCCAGCCAATCCACGTTTGCCATCTTGCGGATCACGACGAACTCGTCGCGATTGGTGCCTACCGTGCCGTAATAGTTGAAGCCGTAGGATTGCTGCGCATAGCCGCCGATCATATGGGTCGGCTTGAGCACCGTGCGCGTCACCGAATTGTGGATCCCGCCTCGCTGTCCGGTTTGTTCGGAGCCCGGCACGTTCACGGTCTTCTCCTGCGCATGATACATCATGCACATGCCCTGCTTGACGCGCTGCGAGACCACGGCGCGGGCAACGAGCGCCCCGTTTGAGTTGTAGGCTTCGATCCAGTCGTTATCGACGATACCCGCCTGCTTGGCGTCGGTCTCGCTGATCCAGACGATCGGACCGCCGCGCGACAGCGTCAGCATCAGAAGATTGTCCGTGTAGGTCGAGTGAATGCCCCATTTCTGATGCGGCGTGATGAAGTTGAGCACGATCGGACGATTGCCGTTAGGCTTGCGATCAAGCACCGGCTTGATGGTTTTGGTGTCGATCGGCGGCCGATACACGCACAGCGCTTCGCCGAACGCGCGCATCCAGGCATGGTCCTGGTAAAGCTGCTGGCGGCCGGTGAGCGTCCGCCACGGGATCAGCTCGTGGACATTGGTGTAGCCGGCGTTGTAGCAGACCTTCTCGGATTCGAGCCCCGACCAGATCGGCGACGAGATGATCTTGCGCGGCTGTGCTACCACGTCGCGGAAGCGGATTTTCTCGTCTTCCTTGGCCGTCGCGAGGTGGGCGTGTTCGCGGCCGGTGGTCTTGCCCAGCGAACTCCACGCCTTCACAGCGACCTCGCCGTTGGTTTCCGGCGCCAAAGTCAGCAGCACTTCGGCGGCGTCGATGTCGGTCTCTATTCTGGGCAATCCCTTGGTGGGTCCTTCGTCGGTGACGACACCGTTGAGCTTTTTCAGAAACTCGACCTCGTGCTCGGTATTCCAGGCGATGCCCTTGCCCCCATTCTCGAGCTTTGTCATCAGCGGCCCGAGCGAGGTGAAGCGCTTGTAGAGGTTGGGATAGTCGCGCTCGACGACGGTGATCTGCGGCATGGTCTTGCCGGGGATCGGCGCGACCTCGCCTTTTTTCCAGTCCTTGACGTCGAACGGTTGCGCGATCTCACCCGGCGTGTCGTGCATGATCGGCGTAAGCACCACATCCTGCTCGACGCCAAGCACTTCCGGTGCGATTTCGGAGAATTTCTTGGCGATCGCCTTATAGATGTCCCAATCGCTCTTGCACTCCCATACCGGATCGACCGCTGCGGTAAGCGGATGAATGAAGGGATGCATGTCCGAAGTGTTGAGATCGTTTTTCTCGTACCAGGTTGCGGTCGGCAGCACGATGTCGGAATAGACGCATGTCGTTGACATGCGGAAGTCGAGCGTGACCAGCAGATCGAGCTTTCCTTCCGGCGCTTCGTCGTGCCAAGCGACTTCCTGCGGCTTTTGCAGTCCCGTTTCGCCTAGATCTTTGCCAAGCACGCCATGGTTGGTTCCGAGCAGGTGTTTCAGGAAATATTCGTGCCCCTTGCCCGATGAGCCGAGCAGGTTGGAGCGCCACACGAACATGTTGCGGGGCCAGTTCACCGGCTTGTCGGGATCGTGACACGACAGCTTCAGCGTCCCGGACTTCAGCGCCTGGGCGACATGGTCTTTGGGCTCCACACCGCTCGCCTTCGCTGCCGCCGCGAGCCTGAGCGGATTGGTTTCGAGCTGCGGCGCGGATGGCAGCCAGCCCATGCGTTCCGCGCGCACATTATAGTCGATGATGGCGCCGCCCCATGACCCTTCGGGCGCCGTGGGCGACAGGATTTCATTGATCTTGAGCGTTTCGTAACGCCATTGATCGGTGTGCGCGTAAAAGAACGATGTCGAGTTCTGCTGGCGCGGCGGCCGGCTCCAATCGAGTGCGAAGGCGAGCGGCGCCCAGCCGGTCTGCGGCCGCAGCTTTTCCTGGCCGACATAGTGCGACCAGCCACCGCCGGACTGGCCGATGCATCCGCACATCACCAGCATGTTGATGACGGCGCGGTAGTTCATATCGCAGTGGAACCAGTGGTTCATCGCCGCACCGATGATCACCATTGAGCGGCCATTGGTCTTTTCGGCGTTGAGCGCAAACTCACGCGCGACCGTGACGATCTGGTCGCGCGGGACGCCAGTGATCCGTTCAGCCCAGGCCGGGGTGTAGGGCTCGTTGGCGTCGAAGCTCTTGGCGACGTGCTGGCCGCCGAACCCGCGGTCGAGGCCGTAATTGGCGGCGAACAGATCGAACACCGTCGCCACCATCGTGTCGCCGTCGGCGAGCTTCATCGCCTTAACCGGCACTTTGCGGACCAGCACGCTTGGATGATCGGTGCCGGCAAAGTAGTCGTGTTCGACATTGCCGAAATACGGAAACGCCACATCGGCGAAGCCGTCATTGGCGTTGGCAAGCGTCAGGCGCAGGTTGGTATCGTCGCCTTTGGAGTTTTTTTCTTCCAGATTCCACTTGCCCTGCTCTCCCCAGCGGAAGCCGACCGAGCCGCGAGGCACGACGACGCGGTCGCTGTTGGCATCGAGGGCGACGGTTTTCCATTCCGGATTGTTAGCTTCTCCGAATGCGCCGGAGAAATCCGAGGCGCGCACGAGCCGCTCGGGCACGAGCCCGTCCTTGGATTTCACCAGCCGCACCAGCAGCGGCATGTCTGTATACTGACGCGCGTAATCCTCGAAATACTTGACCTGCCGATCGAGATAGAACTCGCGCAGGATGACGTGGCCCATCGCCATGCCGAGCGCCGCATCGGTGCCTTGCTTCACCGAAATCCACAGATCGGCGAATTTCGATGCTTCCGAATAGTCGGGGCAGATGACGACGCTTTTGGTGCCCTTGTAGCGGACCTCGGTATAGAAATGAGCGTCAGGCGTGCGCGTCTGCGGCACATTCGAGCCCCACAGAATGATGAAGCCCGCGTTGTACCAGTCGGCGGATTCCGGAACGTCGGTCTGTTCGCCCCAGGTCTGCGGCGATGACGGCGGCAGGTCGCAATACCAATCGTAGAACGACAAGCACACGCCGCCGAGCAGCGACAGATAGCGCGCGCCGGCTGCATAGCTCACCATCGACATCGCGGGGATCGGCGAGAAGCCGACGACGCGATCCGGCCCATAGGTCTTGACCGTGTAGGCGTTCGCGGCGGCGATAATCTCAGTCACTTCGTCCCAACCGGCGCGGACGAAGCCTCCCAGACCGCGCTTTCTGGTATAGGCGGCGCGCTTCTCCGTGTTCTCCACGATCGACGCCCAGGCGCCGACTGGCGTGCGAACCGCCCTTGCCTCGCGCCACAGTTTCAAGAGACGCGAACGCACCAGCGGGTACTTCACGCGATTGCCGGAATACAGGTACCAGCTGTAGCTCGCGCCACGCGAGCAGCCGCGCGGTTCGTGGTTCGGCAGATCGGGACGCGTCCGCGGATAGTCGGTCTGCTGCGTCTCCCAAGTGACGATGCCCCCTTTGACATAGATTTTCCACGAGCAGGAGCCGGTACAATTGGCGCCGTGCGTCGAACGCACGATCTTGTCGTGCTGCCAGCGCTTGCGGTAGCCGTCCTCCCAACGCCGGTCTTCGCGCGTGGTGATGCCGTGACCGTCGGCGAAATCGTCGACGATGCGGTTGAAGAATGTCAGCCGGTCGAGGAAATAGCTCATGGCAGTGCCTCTATCGCGCCTGGAGAATCACAGGCCCGACCGCCCCGCCCGACTTAACGCGGTGGTCCAGGTACCAGAAGTACGTAGAAACCCCTATCGCCATCACGGCGAGGATCACATAGGCGAAAAAGCCGCCGGCATAACCACGCGTTCCAAGGGCATCGACCACGGCGCCGAGGAAAGGCGGAATGATAAAGCCGCCGAGCGCGCCCAGGCCGCCGACGATGCCGGCCGCGCCACCGACTGCGCTCGGCACGAATTTCGGCACCATCTTGAACACCGCAGCGTTGGCGACGCCCATGCCAACGGCGATCAGTAGTTCGCCGCAAAGCGCGAGGGAAAGATCCTGCACGTAGGTCAGGATCGCGGCACCGGCCAGCACGGCGATGAACGACAGCAGCGCGGTTTTCTCACCGCCGATACGCTCTGCGATCACGCCGCCGATGACGCGGACAACGGCGGCCAGCAACGAGAAACCCAGCCCGCCGAGCGTCGCCGCGGTTTTTACGTCCATATGGTGCAGGTTGACCCAGTAGATCGGGAACCAGGCCGTCAGCGCCAGAAAGCCACCGAAGGAAACGAAGTAGAGCGCGACCAGACCCCAGGTACGCGGGTCCTCGGCGGCGGAAATCACCGCCTGCCAGACATGCTCGTTCGGAAATAGCTCCTCGCCTTTTTCAGCCGCGATCTTGCGACTCGTTGCGGCGTCGACCCCCTGCTGACGCAGCTGAAACACATAAGCGTCGCGGGCGAACAGGGCATAGATCGCGGTCCCAATGATGAGGAAGGTGAACCAGGCGAAATATGATCCGGCCAATCCCCAAGCGGCGATGGCATAGGGCAGCATCAGCGTGAACAGACCCGGCGCCAAATTGCCGATGCCGCCAAAGGCGCCAAGCACCGTGCCCTGCCGCGATTGCGGATACCAATAGGACACCTGCGGCACGCCGACGGAAAACGATGCGACGCCGCAGCCGCTGAGAAAGCCGAACATGATGACGATCGGATAAGCGGCGACGGTGAGCGTCTTGGCGGTCAGCAGGATGAAAACCAGGCCCCACATTCCGACCAGCGATAGCCCGAACAAGGTCAGCATCGGCAGCCGCCCGCCGACGCGATCGACCCACGCACCGAACGGAATGCGAAATAGCGATCCGGTCAGTTGCGGCGCGGCCACCAGCAAGCCGAGCGCAATGCCGCCGAGGTGCATCTGTTCCTGAAAGTATTTTGCCGCCGGGCCGTAAAGCGCCACCGCCGCAAAGCCGACGAAAAATCCCCAGGTCCCCATGGAAAGGCCCACGGCGGGACTGCCTCTAAGCCGGTAATTCGCCCCCGATGCCGCGGCGCTGCTTATGCCGGTCATGATGATTCCCTCCGGTGGTCCCGCAACGGACGAAGACGCCAACCGCGGCAACGCCGCATTGAGCCAGATCAAAGAATGTGCAGCCGACCACTTTCGGCCAGATGCGGGCATCCTCGTATGGCTGCGACAACCGCACCCGGCGGACATCCGCGGCTGTTTCTGCTATGGTTGGCGACGAGTTAAGGCGCGCGCGCTGGCGAAAAGGCCTGGCAAAACCGACGTGCCCATAAAAACAATTTATGACAAGCAGGGAGGACTCGCCGATGAGAAGACTTTGTTTGATTCTGATCGCCGCAGCGACGGCGATGTTCAGCGCGGCGCTCTACGCCGACGACTATCCGACGCGGCCGATCACGTTCGTCAATCCGTTCGGCGCCGGCAGCGCCAGCGACACACTCTGCCGCATCATCGCCGACAAATTGGGTCCCGCCATCGGGCAGCCCATCGTCGTCGAGGACAAGCCCGGCGTCGACGGAGCGATTTCGGCACAGTTCGTTCACCATCAGGCGGCGGACGGCTATACGCTGCTGATGGCGACGAACTCACCGCTCTCCGCCGATCCCTTTTTGCACAAGAACGTCAATTACGATCCTATCAAGGATTTCACACCGGTCACGCGTGTTGGCAGCTTTACCTTGATGCTGGTGATTAATCCGAAGCTGCCGATTCATTCGGTCAAGGAACTGGTCGACTACGCCAAGACCAATCCCGGAAAGCTGTCCTTTGCCAGCGGCAACACCGCCGGCATCGTCGCCGGCGATACGCTGTCGCATTGGGCCGGGATCAATCTCATTCACGTGCCTTACACCAGCACGCCGCCCGCGCTTCAGGACATCATCGCCGGCCGCGTGTCGATGATGTTTGCGGATTTCACAACCGCCATGCCGCACGTATCGGCCCATGCGCTGCGTGCGCTCGCCGTGACGCGCATTAAGCGCAGCAAATTGTTTCCGGAGATGCCGACGATGGATGAAGCTGGCGTCAAAGGCTTCAACCTCGACGCCTGGGCGGGTTTCGTCGTGGCAGCCGGCACGCCACCGGCAATCGTGACCAAGCTCAACAAGACACTGCGCCCGATCATCGACAGCCCCGAAGTGCAGGCAAAGTTCAAGAATGTCGGCTTCGAGGGGTTTTCCTCCACGTCCGAAGAGCTCGGCAATTACATCAAGGAGCAGCTCGTCGAGTGGAAGAAGATGGTCAAGGACGCTAATATCCAGGCCGACTAATCGCCGCAAACACGCCCGGCCTCGTCGACCTGATCTGTCGGGGCCGGGTTTTTCGTCGCGGCGAGGATACGTCACTGAAGCGAAATCACGTCTCCGTCGGCAGTCCGGCGGCCTTCCAGGCCAGGATTCCGCCGGCCATGTGGGACGCATAGGCAAAGCCCTGCTCCTGCGCGGCGAGCGATGCCGTCACCGAGCGGCGACCGGATCGGCAGGCGAATACCACCTCACGTCCCGGGGAGCCCGGGATGGCCGCCGGATCGAACGCCGACAGCGGCACCAGCACGGCGCCGGGAAAACGTTCGAGCGCGGTCTCGTTCGGCTCGCGCACATCGACCAGCAGCATGCGGCCTTCCGCAAGCCCGCGCTCCACCTCCACCGGCGTCAGATCGCGCACGCTCGGCGTTGCAGCCGGTTGGTCAGCCATCAGTCATCTCCTGGTCATGGCCAGCGATAATGGCCAACTCGTTGCGCACAAGGTCGGCGGAATCAAGAGCCTTGGCGGCCGTGCCGGCGGCGTTGCCGGCTAAGGCGCCATATCGGGCGGCACCGGCGGTGCCTCGCGCATAAGAGTTATGGTCACCCGGCGATTGGCCGCGATGTAGGGGTCATCGGGAAACAGCGGATCGGTGTCGGCTTTGCCGGCCACCTGATAAATGCTGTTCGATGGAAAGCCCTGCTCTGCCAGGATTTGCCGCACCGCGTTGGCCCGATCCGCCGATAGGTTCCAGGGGCCGTAATTGGCCGGCGGCGGTGTGCGCGGCGCCGCTGTATGGCCGGTGATCGATATGCGGTAGGGCGTCGCCTTGAGCGGTCCGGCGAGCTTCTGGATGAGCTCGCGCGTGCGCGGATAGGGGTCCTTGGATCCTTCGGGAAACATCGAGCGGCCTTCCTGGTCGACGATCTCGATATTGAGACCCTCCTTGGTGTCCTCCAGCATGATGTGCTTGGACGCCTCGGTGAGCTCCGGCATGTCTTGCAGCGCCTGCCGTAACGATGCCGCGGCGAGCGCGAAGGCCTGGTCCTGTTGAAGCTTGGCGCCGAAGTCGCGCTTTCGGTCGGCCTGGTCCGGCGTGGGATTGGCGGACGCATCCTCGGGTGGGATATGGGCGGCGTGTTTGAGCCTCGGCCTGGTGGGCAATCCATCGACTTCGATAATGCCGGAATAGCGCACATTGGTTTGCACGCCGAAGGCGTCGCGCATCGAGCCCGCGACAATCTGCAATTTCTTCTGGTCCTGATTGGAAAACGCGACCAGCATCACGAAGAAGCTGACGAGGAGCCCCATCAGGTCGGCAAATGTGACGAACCAGCCGTGGCCGCCGCCGTGTGCCGCTTCCCTGCGCGCCATGCTGCCCTGGTTCCCGCGGCGCTACGCCGGCACCGGCTCCGGCTCCTGGTCGCGATGCTTTTCCGGCAGATACGCCAGCAGCATTTCGCGCACCAGCGTCGGGCTCTTCGATTCGCGGATCATCAGCACGCCGTCGATGATCAGCGTGCGGTTGACCTCCTCGTCGACCAGTTTCAGATGCAGCTTATCGGCGATGGGCAGGCAGAGGACGTTGGAGACAAGAGCGCCGTACAACGTTGCCAACAGTGCTGTCGCCATGAACGGACCGAGTTTCGACGGATCGGTCATGTTGGCGAACATCTGCACCATGCCGACCAGCGTGCCGACCATGCCGAAGGCCGGCGCGCAGTCGCCGACGGCGCGATAGATTTTCTGGCCCTCGTCGAGGTGAGTCAGGAAATTGTCGCGGTCGCGCTCGAGATTGTCGCGAATGAATTCGGCGTCATAGCCGTCGGCGACGAAGCGGATGCCTTTGGCCAGATAGGGATCTTCGACCTCGACCTTCTCCAGACCGAGCGGACCCTGCTTGCGGGCGATTTCAGCGATCGTGGCGATCTCGTCAACCAGCTCACGTTGGGTCAGGCGCCGCATGGTGAAGGCGAACTTCGCCCCCAGCGGCAAGCCGTGAATGATCGAACCAAGGGGAAAGCGGATCAGCGTAGCCGCGAACGATCCGCCAAAAATGACAATAATGGCGTGATCGCTGAAGAACATCCTGATATCGCCACCCATCAACATGATGGTGACGACTACGGACGCCCCGGCAAGCAAGCCAAGGCCCGTGGTAATATCCATGACTCACCGCTCCCACCCGCGCTGCCACTGAGCGCTTGGCAGTGACACGCCCTCAAAGTAGCGTCGTTGCGCTTAAGGGAGCGTTACCGGGAACCTTGAAGCCAGGCCGCCCGGCGGCTTTTGTATTGACAATGTCATTACATAAGGCGAGGGTAGCCGCACGGCAATTGGGAGTTGGCCATGCCCGCATCGGCTCGACGTAAGGACGAGGTTATTCAAATCCGCGCATCCGGAGAGGCGAAGGCCATCCTCAATCGCGCCGCAGCCCTCCGCGGCCAAAAGCTTTCGGAGTTCATGCTGGAAAGCGCGCGACGCCAAGCCGAAGAGACTATTCTCGATCAACGGACATTCTTTCTCGATGAAGCGGCGCACGCGCGCTTTCTGGCCTTGCTCGATGCACCGCCGAAACCGGCCGCTAAGGCCCGCGCCCGCTTGAATCGCAAACCGCCCTGGCAGGCGTGAGCGATACCGCTCCGAGCCTTGGTGTCCCGGTACCGATCGAGGCGAGCCACGAGCTTGGCCGCTTCACAAACGGCACTCATCTCTCGCTCGACGAATGGCTGCGGGAAAGGGCGCGAGCGAGCGAAGGCCTCTCGGCACGTGTCTACGTCGTGTGCCCGATTGACGATCCGCATCGCGTGATCGGCTATTTCGCCATCTCGGCAGGTGCTGAGCAACGCCTTGCGCTGCCGACGGCGAGACTCCGTCGCGGAATTCCGGAAAACGTTCCGCTATTGCTGGTCGGTCGACTTGCAGTCGACAGACAGTGGCAAGGCAGAGGCATTGGCTCGGCTTTATTGGCCGACGCGCTACGCCGCTGTCTGGCCGCATCTGAAATTGCTGGGGTGCGCGGTGTCATTGCCCACGCCATTGACGAGTCGGCCGCGGGTTTTTACCAGCGCCACGGCTTTATTCACTGTCCGCTCGGCGACCGCGTCATGCTGATGCCAATTGAGACCTTACGCTCCCTTGTCGGCAGGTGAAGCTGCTTTCTATCCAAGCCAAAGCGGCCGCCCGATCCTGCGTCGCTTAGCTCGCTTTGCGCGTCGATTTCCCCCGTGACCGGCACGGTAAAAAACCGCACAATAGACGAAATGCAGCGGCTCGGCGCCGCGCCAGAACCGAGGAGACACCCATGCGCGAAATCGGACACTTCATCGGCGGCAAAGAGGTGAAAGGCGCATCCGGCCGGCATGGCGACATCTTCAACCCCAATACGGGGGAGGTGCAGGCCAAGGTGGCCCTTGCCAAGCATTCCGAGGTCGAACACGCGATCGCGGTCGCTGAGGCGGCGCAACCGGCCTGGGCTGCGGTCAACCCGCAGCGCCGCGCGCGAGTGATGATGAAATTCCTCGAACTGGTGCAGAAGGAATACGATTCGCTCGCCCGGCTGCTGTCGTCCGAGCACGGCAAGACCTTTACCGACGCCAAGGGCGATATTCAGCGCGGCCTCGAAGTGGTCGAGTTCGCCTGCGGCATTCCGCACCTGCTCAAGGGCGAATACAGT
>Ga0265313_10000272_pt1 | contig 56354 bp, 49 predicted proteins | sample 4123metaG_FD_203122 | JGI IMG/M metagenome (GOLD analysis project Ga0265313, IMG submission 203122) | Rhizosphere microbial communities from Carex aquatilis grown in University of Washington, Seatle, WA, United States - 4-1-23 metaG | ecosystem: Host-associated > Plants > Roots > Rhizosphere >... | reverse complement strand
GATCATGAGCGACCGCAGGGAGCGCGGCGCCATTGAGGCGCCCGGAGCACAGCGGAGGAGCCAAGCCCACGGATGTGGGCGCCCGGCGTTTGAGGGACATGAACCATGACCCCTCCAACGCTGACTGCACTGGTGGTTGCGCATAACGAGGAGCGGCGTTTACCGGCCTGTCTGGCCAATCTTCGTTTCGCTGACGAACTGGTCGTGGTGCTGGACAAGTGCTCCGACCGCAGCAAGGAGATCGCCCTCGCCCATGGCGCACGCATCATTGAGGGAAATTGGGACCTTGAGGGCGACAGAAGAAATACCGGAATTGCTTCATGCACAACTGGTTGGGTGCTGGAGGTCGATGCCGACGAGCATGTTTCCCCGGAATTGGCCGAGGAAGTGCGCCGCGTCATCGCCGGCAGCAGCTTCGACTGGCACGAGATCCTGGTGGACAACTACATTGGTGAGCGGCTGGTCCGCCACGGCTGGGGCGCCAGCTACGGCAAGGCCGCCTATCCCGGTCTGTTCCGTCGGGGCGCCAAGACCTGGGGCAACGACCGGGTCCATCCCTCTCTGACGTGGCGCGGCCGCAAGGGACCGATGCTGACCAACCGGCTGCGGCATTACGTGGACAAGAACATCTCCGACATGATCCGCCGGCTGGATTCCTATTCCACCGCGCGGGCCAAGGATTTGCGTGACCGCGGTGAGACCTGGGGCTCCGGCCCCAGCAATGTGCGCCGGCTGTTCAGCCGCTTCTTCAAATGCTATGTCCGGCGCGGTGGCTGGCGGGAAGGCGGCTACGGCTTCATCATCGCCCTCTGCGCCGGCCTCTATCCCCTGCTGTCGCACCTCAAAGCCAAATACGAAAAGGACTGACATGGCCCGCATCGTCATGACCGACGACGGTATCAGTTTCGACGGCACCGCTTTGGACGAGCGGCCGCTGGGCGGGGCCGAGACCTCGTTCATCGAGATGGCGAACGCCCTCGCGGCGCGCGGCCACGAAGTGGTGGTCTGCAATAAGTGCGAGACCGAAAAGGTCCATCGCGGCGTCATCTGGCGGCCCATCGGCCGGGGCGTTCCGGACGGCGCCGATCTCTATATCCCCAACCGGGGCGACAAGCTGATCCGGTTGTGCCCCCGGGCGCGGCGCACCATCTTCTGGATTCACAATCCCGCCGGCTACCTGCTGAAATGGCGCTATCAGTGGAAGCTGGCGCTGCGCCGCCCGGTGATCGTGTTCTCCGGCGCCTCCCATGCCTCCACCTATCCCGACTGGGCGTTTGCCGGCGGGCGCGAGATCGTGCCCTACGGCCTTACCGACCTGTTCTGTCATGCCGAGGCCCGGACCGAGCCACCGCCGCCCAAGGTGGTGTTCACCTCCAACCCCATGCGCTCGCTGGACTGGCTACTGGAGCTTTGGAGCCGTGATATCCATCCGGCTCTGCCCAAGGCGGAATTGCACGTCTTCGCCGGCACCGCCACCTATGGTGCCGCCGGGACTGCCAAGGCTGGCCGCATGGGGCCGGTCTTGGAGCGTGCCGCCGCCATGGCCGGTGAGGGGGTGATCCTGCGCGGGCCGGTGCCCAAGGCCCAACTGGTCGGGGAACTGGCCGGCGCCCGCGCCCTGCTTTATCGAGGCGATATCGGCGAAACCTTCTGCTCGGCGGTGGCCGAGGCCCAGGCCATGGGCGTTCCCGCCGTGCTGATGGACGTCGCCTGCATGAAGGAGCGGGTGATCGAGGGCGAGACCGGCTTCGTCACCCGCGACGCGCCCGGCTTCGTCCAGGCGGGATTGCACATCCTCGGCGATGACGACCTCTGGCACCGCCTGCACCTCTCCAGCCTGGAACATCAGCGCTCCTGGCGCTGGGACCATGCGGCGGCCGAGTTCGAGCGCATCGGCGGTCTGGCATGATCCATCTCCCCCCCGATCTGCTGCGCCCCACCAGGTTTGGCCACATCCTGGCCGAACACCCGTTGCAGGCGCTGGATATCGGCTCGCGCGGCGGCTTCGAACCCGATCTCGCCCCCATCGCCTTCGCCGTCGATGCCATCGGTTTCGAACCCGAACCCGAGGCCTTCGCCGCCCTTGCCGGTCAGCCCAAGGGCGCTTGGCGCTCGCTCCGGCATCTGCCGGTGGCGGTCAGCGGCGCCGATGGCGAGCGGACCCTCTACATCCCCCGCGATCCGCAATCCTCGTCGTTGCTGGAGCCGGACCAGTCCGTGGGCGACGCCTTCGCCAAGCCCGATTTCTGCACCGTGGCACGCACCGCCACCGTCGCCACCCGGGCGCTGGATTCCATCGCAGGCGAATTCGGCCTCGTCCGCCCGGCCTTCCTCAAGCTCGACATCGAAGGTGCCGAGATGGAGGTGCTGAACGGCGCGCCGGCCACCGTCTCCGAGCTGCTGGTCCTCAAGACCGAGATCGGCTTCGTCCGCTTCCGCCACGGCCAGCCCATCGCCGCCGAGATCGATCTGGCGCTGCGCGACCGCGGCTTCGAGCTGATGGATTTCTTCCGCCCCGCCCGCTGGCGCATCCGGGACAGCGTTATCGCCCCCCAGGCCGGACGCGATGCCATCCCCTATTCGCGGGGGCGGATCATGCATGGCGATTATCTGTTTTTCCGTCGCCCAGAAACCATTGCCGATCCGGAACGATGCCTGCAACTGGCGGCGATCGCCATGGCCTACGGCTTCTTCGACCATGCCGCCCAGGTGCTGGAGCGCCCCGAGATGGCCGACTGGCTGCGCCGCCGCCATGGCGCCGAGGTGGGACCGCTGGTGGCCGAGGCCTCGCGGCGGATGGGACGCGCCGCCTGGCTGCGCGCGGTAGCCGCCCATCTTCGGCTGATGTGGACCTATGGCCGCTCCGCCCTCAATCTGGCGAGGAATTGAGCATGGCGAGCCCCTTCAACTGGCCGTTCATCCGCGACGTCGGGCCGCTGACCTGGGCTTGGCGCTGGGGGTGGTGGCAGATATCGAAGCGGCTGCTGGGCCGCGATCCCGAAATGGCCTTACCCACCGGTCTGACCATGACCCTGCCCCGCTTTTCCGGTTCGGCCGCCGAGGTCTGGGTCACCGGCGGCAACGTGGATTGGGGGTCGGAGGCCAAGCTGGCCGCCTTCGCCGCCCAGGGCCGCGACGTGCTCGATATCGGCGCCCATGCCGGCTATTACGCCTTGACCCTGGCGCCGGCGGCACGACGGGTCTACGCCTTCGAGCCCGATGGCCGCAACCTGCCGGGACTGCGGCGCAACGCCGCCCGCGCCGGCACTGTCGAGGTGGTGGCCAAGGCGGTCGGACGCGCCCCCGGCCGGGCTCGTTTCGATACCGGTGGCGACAGCGCGGTCAGCCACCTGTCCGCCGATAGCGGCGAGGAGGTCGAGGTGGTCAGCGTCGATTCCTTCGTCGCCGCCACGCCCGGCTGCGACCCGGCGGTGATCAAGATCGATGTGGAGGGCTTTGATCTCGACGTGCTGCTGGGCGCCGAGGCCACCCTGTCTCGCTGCCGGCCGGTGGTGCTGACCGAATTCAACCCTGCGCCCGGCAACGATCCCGCTGTGCTCTCCGCCCTGGCGGCGCGGTTGAATTACCGCCTGTGCGCCTTCGCCCGACCACCCGGCGCCCCCAAAGCCGACCTTCGCTTCCAGACCATTGCCATGCAGCGCCTGGGGACCGAGCTGGAGGCCAAGATGTTGTTTCTGATCCCCAATGAGATCGGATGAGAGTCCCATGCGCATCCTGTTCCTCACCGAGAATTTCCCGCCCGAGACCAATGCCGCCGCCACCCGGGTATCCGAGCGGGCGCTGTATTGGCTGAAGGCCGGGCATGAGGTCACGGTGCTGACCTGTGCTCCCAACTTCCCTGGCGGCAAACTGTTCCCCGGCTGGAAGAACCGCTGGCACGCCGTCGAGGATATGAACGGCATGCGGGTGGTGCGGGTGAAGACCTATATCGCCGCCAATGAGGGCTTCGCCCGGCGCATTTTCGATTTCGTCAGCTTCATGGCCACCGCCTATTTCGCCGGCCTGTTTGAACAGCGCCCGGACGTGGTGGTCGCCACCAGCCCGCAATTCTTCGCCGCCGTCGGCGGCTGGGCGCTGGGCGCCACCCGGCGGGTACCCTTCGTGTTCGAGCTGGGCGATCTGTGGCCGCGCTCCATTACCGCGGTGGGCGCCATGAAGGACAGTCTGGCCATCCGCTGGCTGGAGAAGCTGGAACTGTTCCTCTATCGCCGCTCGGCGGCCGTGGTTGCCCTGACCCGCGCCTTCAAGGCCGACCTCACCCGACGGGGCATTCCACCCGAGAAGATCGCGGTTGTGATCAACGGCGTCGATCTGCCGCGCTACGCCCCCCGGCCGCGTGACGAGGAGCTGGAGACCGCGTGGGGCCTCCGGGATCATTTCGTTATCGGTTATGTCGGCACTCATGGCATGGCCCATGGCCTGATCAACGTGCTCGACGCCGCGGAAAAGCTGCGCGACCATCCCCGTATCCGCTTCCTGCTGGTGGGGGCAGGGGCCGAGCGCCAGATGCTGATGGACGAGGCCCGGCGCCGGGACCTGAACAACGTGGTGTTCGGCCCGGCCCAACCCAAGGAGATGATGCCCAGGGTGTGGTCGCTGTGCGACGTCGCCCTGATCCATCTGAAGGACTCACCGGCCTTCGCCGAGGTCATTCCGTCCAAGATCTTCGAGGCCATGGGCATGGGGCTGCCGCTGCTGCTGGTGGCACCACCGGGCGAAGCCTCGCACATCGTCGAGGCCGACGGCGCCGGCCTGTTCGTGCCCGCCGCCGATCCGCAGGGACTGGCCGAGGCGGCGCGGCGCCTGGAGTCCGATGCCGGATTGCGCGACGAACTGGCCCGGGCCAGTCTGGCGTCTGCCCCGCTGCATACCCGTGAACGGCAGGCCGAGCTGTTCATCCGGGCGCTGGAACTGGTCGTGGCGGGCAAGGGCCGCCACCAAGCGGGAGCGGTGGAAGGCTAGACTCCCCGGGCAGCCCGCCGTTGACGGTAACGGCCGAAGCTGATATCGGACCCTGCTGGCGAACGCCCAGATTTAAGGAATGGATCGCGATCTGATGGCTGTTGCACTGCCCGGTTACGGCGAAATCCTCGCGCAGGTCAGCCTTCATCCCGGGGACATCGCGGCAGCGACGGCCAGCGTGGCCATGCTGTGGGGTGGCGGGCAGATGGTATTGCGCCGGGCCGGCACCGCCGAGACCACCGCCGTCGGCATGGGCCTGTTCGTTTTTCTTCTCACCGTGATGGGAATCGGCGCCCTCGACCTGCGCTTCGGGGTGGCGGGATTCGCCGTCCTGGCCGTGGTTGCGGCGACGGTCCGCCGGACCGCCGGGCACCAGGGGCGGATGGCCTTGTCCCTGCTCATGACCCTGATTCTGCTGATGCCGCTGCTGGCCCTGCTGTCGGGTCGGGCCGGGTCGGAATGGGACGAGTTCAGCCATTGGCTCCGCGCCTTCCGCTATCTGGCGACCAACCACGTGCTGCCCGGGGGGCCGCAGGTGCCCGCCTTCGACGGCTGCTGCGGCGCCTACCCCTACGGTTGGCCCATGGTGAATTTCGCCGCATCGCTGCTGAGCGGTTTTTCCGAGGCGCTGCCGGCCCTGATCAACACCCTGATTCTCGGCCTGTCCGGCCTGTTGCTGGCGGAAACCGCTGCGCGGGAACTGAATACGCCGCGCCTGCCGTGGATGGCGGTGGCGGCCGGCCTGCTGGGGGCCACCGCCGCCGGCCCCGCCTTCGTGCCCAAGCTGGCCTTCTCGTCCTATGCCGATATTTCCACCGGGTTCCTCGTCGCCGTCCTGGTAATTCTGGGCGAAGGCCTTGCGACGGCGGAGAAAGGCGACGACGACGAAAAGGGATGGCGCCAGGGGATCGGCTTCGGCCTGTGCGGCGCCGCGCTGATGGCGGTCAAGCCCGGCAATGCCGGCCTGTTCGCCTGCGCGCTGGCGGGGGTGTTCCTGGTCCTCCTGAGGACTCGCGGCTGGCGTGGCTGGCTGCGGCCGGACCTGCTGCCGGCGGTGCTGCTGCCGCTGGCGGTGGCGGCGCTGTGGCGCTGGCATGTGGGCCAGTACCTCGCCGGGCAGGAGTTGGTGGTCCGTCCGGTGGAGCTGTGGAACCTGCGTGAGGCCGGAGGGATCGCCGCCGGCATGGCCGATGTGGCCAGTCAGAAGGTCGGACATTTCGGCCTGGGCCTCGCCGCCGTCGTGCTCGGCCTTCGAAGCATCCGGCACTGCCGTGATCGGTTTGATCGGCTGATGGTGCAGGTGGCGGTGCTGTTCGCCGGCTACAACCTGTTCCTGTTTGCCACCTATGTTGCTGTCTTCGGTAAGGATGACGCCCTGCGGGTGGCTTCCTTCTGGCGCTACAACACCCATCTCGGTCTGGCGGTGATGCTGCCGGCGGCCCTGGTGGCGGCACGCCTGATCCGCCGCGCGGGCGGGCAGCCCTGGCCGCGGATGCTGGGCAGGGCTGCCATCGTCCTGGCCGTGATCGGGCCGTTTGCCGCCCTGCCTTATGTGCGGTTCGATGTTGACGCCCAAAAGCAATGGATGCGCAAACAGCTCCGCGATCTGGTGAACCGCCTTCCCGCCGACGAACCGGTGGGCCTGTTCGACAGTCTGGGCACCGGCCTTTCCGGGGTCATCGCAACCTATGAATGGGACCGCCGCCTCGGCTATGCCGGCCTCTATTCCGGTTTCAGCGGCCAAGACCCGGCCCTGTGGCAAAGAACAGTGCCGGCGGCATGGATACTGATCCTGTCCGGCCAGGAGCGCCTGCTGGCGCGGCCAGCGCCGGAGGGCGTCCTCCTTCATCGGGTCCAGGACCGCTGGGAGGAAGTCGCCCGCTTCCCCTATCCCGGCAGCTCCTTTCCCAGGCAGTACCCTTAGCCGTGGAGAATTGACGGTGTCCCATGACAGCTTCATGACGGTGGTCAAGGCGCGCCGCGCCGCGCTCAAGCGCCATTTCGACGTGGTTCGCCAGTTCGAGGCCATTGAGGAGAGCTGCGTCCCGTCCTATGTCCACGCCAATCCGGCGGCGGCCATGGTCGCCTGGGTGCGTCTCGCCGCCGCCGCCGCCCTTTATCGCCGCCATGCCCCCGCAGGGCCGGTCCTGGATTTCGGCGCGGCCACCGGCGAAATCTTCCATGTCCTCCGGCCCACCGGGGATAGGATCGATTATCACTTCATCGAAGGCGACGATCTGCTGGCCCGCGCCCTGGCCGCCGACATCCCGGCGGCCGTCAGGGAAAGCCAGGTCGAGCCGGGGCGGTACGGGGCGATCTTCGCCCTCGATTCGCTGGAGCACAATGACGACTATGCCGAGCTTCTGACCACCCTGGCCGCAGGGCTGCGACCGGGCGGAGTGCTGATCCTGTCGGGACCGACCGAGTCCTGGCTCTATCGCCTGGGCCGGCGGATCGCCGGCTTTTCCGGCCACTATCACAAGACGACGATTTTCGATATCGAGCGTGTCGCGGAGCGCCATCTGGCGCTCAAGGCCGCCCGGACCCTGCCGCTACCGCTTCTGCCGCTGTTCCGCGTCAGCGTCTGGACCCGCGCAAGCTAGCCACAGGGCTTCGGCCGCCCCGGCCACCCGGTCCACCGTCAGGTCCAGCATCAGGCTGTCCTGGCGGCGATGGTCGAAATCGGGGGCATGGCAGATATCCTCGAAACTGCGGGGGCCGCGCACGCTGGCGCAAAGCGGGCCGCAGGGACCGTAGAACACCTCCGACGATGGGCCGAACAGCCCCAGCGTCGGCACCCCGGCCGCCGCCGCCATGTGCATCAGCCCGGAATCGTTGCCGATATAAAGCGCCACCCGGCCCAGGCAGGCGAAGGCTTGACCGAGATCGCCGCCCCCCACCAGATCGATCCGCCGCCCGGCGGGCAACCCGTCCAGCAGCGCCGCCACCGAATCCCGCTCCGCCGGCCCGCCGAACACCGCGACACGGGCCCCGGGCAGAATACCGCCGGGTGCGGTCAGCCGCTCCACCAGGGCGAGAAACCGCTCGGCCGGCCAGCGCTTGCCGCCCCAATTGGCGGTGGGACCCAGACCCAGTACCGGCCCGTCCCCGGGGATCAGGCGGCAGGCGGCTTCGTCCCAGTCCGGCCGGCTCCACAGCTCCGGCAGCTGCGGCTCGATGCCGAGCACGGTGGCGAGGTGATCGATACGATGCCGGGGCTCCCAGGAGGAGCGCAGCACCCGGCGCCGGGCCGTCGGCAAGAGCCAGCCCAGGGCCGAGCCGCGCAAATCCACCACCAGTGACCACCGCGTCCCCACCGTCTGCCGCCACAGATCGAACCAATGGCCGGCGCGCTTGCGCTTGACCATGGGAATCACCCGTTCGACATTGGGGGCGGCGGTAAACAGCGGCGCGGCGACGGCGCCGCAAGCCACGGTAATGCGGGCCTGGGGATGGGTGCGGGCCAGCCAAGCCAGCAGGCCGGCCGACAGCACGGCATCACCGATGCGACTGGCTGTGATGAAAAGGATGCGCGAGCCTACAGGCGCCACAGACGCACGCCGTCGGGGATGTCCATGCCCCGCCACATGCCCTTGACGTCGGCCACCAACCCCCCCGGCCGCACCAGCGATGAGAATATCTCGTCGGTGAAGGTGAGATAGGGGGCATGCGGCACCGCGCCGATCAGGCAATCATAACCACCGGCACCGTCAAGCCCGGGCATCAGGGTCTCGCCATATTCGTGCGCCGCCTCGGCCGGATCGGCGAAGGGGTCGTGCACCTCGACCGTATGGCCGTGCCGGCGCAGGGCGCGGATGACGTCCACCACCTTGCTGTTGCGCAGATCGGGAACATTTTCCTTGAAGGTGAGCCCCAGCATCAGGATGCGTGAAGCCGGCGGCAACTGCCCGGAAACCTGCTCGGCGATCCACGGCCCCATGCCATCGTTGATCCGCCGACCGGCCAGGATGATCTCGGGATTATGGCCCTTATCCTGGGCGCAACGCGCCAGATAGAACGGATCGACGCCGATGCAATGGCCGCCGACCAGACCGGGCTTGAAGTTGAGGAAGTTCCACTTGGTCGCCGAGGCGTCGAGCACGTCGTAGACGGATATCCCCAGCTTCTGGAAGATCATGGTGATTTCGTTGATGAAGGCGATATTGATGTCGCGCTGCGAATTCTCGATCACCTTGGCGGCCTCGGCCACCCGGATGGAGGCGGCGGCGAAGACGCCACCCGTGGTGACGGCGCCGTAGACCTTGCTCAATCGCGCGGTCACCTCGGCGGTCTGCCCCGCCACCACCTTGGTGATGCGGTCCACCGTATGCTCGCGGTCGCCGGGATTGATGCGCTCCGGGCTGTAGCCCAGAAAGAAGTCGCGGCCACAGACCAGACCGGACACCTTCTCCAGCTCGGGACCGCAGATATCCTCGGTGACGCCGGGATAAACCGTGCTTTCGAACACCACTACCGCACCCTTGGCCATGGCCTTGCCCACGGTGGCGCAGGCGCTGAGCACCGGACGCAGATCGGGTTCGTTGGTGGCGTCCACCGGCGTCGGCACCGTCACGATATAGACATCGGCGGCGGCGATATCGGGGGCCTTGGCGGTCAGGCGCAGGGTACTGGCCCGCAGGCTACCCGCATCCACCTCTTCGGTGCGATCGAAGCCGCGATGCAGCTCGGCGATGCGCTCGACCGAAATGTCGAATCCGGTGGTGGGAAATTGGCGCGCCAGCGCCACGGCAAGGGGAAGCCCGACATAACCCAGGCCGACGACCACGATCTTGGTGTGCTTCATGAATCCGAACCGCGCTGTGGATGCGAGTGTTTATCGCAGGATGGCCGCCTTGTCCAAGCTCGAAAGTCTTTTCCCGCCTTTCGCTTTCCAGTAAACCACCCCCAGTGCCCGCCGAGGAGAGTTCGCGATGAGGTGTGCGTGATCCCCACCCTGATACAGATCGCCGTCTTCGCCGGCCTGACGGGATGGATTCCCGCCGGCGGTCCCGACCGCTCCGCCTGGATCGGCCTCCGGCTCACCCTGGCCATCGCTCTCGCCGATCTTCTGCTGTTCGGCCTGGGCTGGTTGGGCGGTTTTCCGTTCAGCGAGGCCTGCTGGATGGTGGTCATCGCCGCCGCCGCCGGCTGGGGCCTGCTGATCCGTCAGGCCCGCCCGCTCTCGCCCTGGCTGGCCGCTCATCCGGTCATCGTGCTTCCCCTGATTCTGCTGGCCGCCCTGGCCCTCCACGGCCCGGTGGCCTATCTGCCTGCGGTGTGGGACGAATACTCCAACTGGCTGTACTGGACCCGCGAGATTTTCAGCCGCGATCAGGTCTGGACCGAAGCCATGAATATCCCCCTGCCGGGATACACCCCGGGGCTGCCGCTGCTGATGGCCATGCCCTCGGCCCTGCTGGGGCATTTCACCGAAGGCAATTCCCTGACGGTGCAATTCTTCATGCATGTGGGACTGCTGGCCATGGTCTTCGATCTGGCGCGGGCCAATCTGGCGCGGCGGGGGGCCGAGGCAAGGCTGGCGGGAATTCTGGCGTGGCTGCTGGTGCTGACGACGCTGGGGCTGGAGGCGACCTGGAAACTGCTGCCAACGCTGCAATTGATCGAGAAGCCGCAAATCTACGCCTTCTCGGCCTTTGCCATGCTGATCGTGGCGGCCATGCGCCTGGAGATCCATCCTCTCCGCCTGGGAGTGCTGGGCGGGCTGCTGCTGGTCTACGCCTTCCTGATCAAGCTGGCGACCCAGGTCTTCCTTCCCGCCGCGGCGATCATGGCCCTGCCGGTGCTGTGGCGGCACTCCAGCCGCAGGACCGCCCTCGCCCTTGGCCTGGCCCTGCCGCCCGCCGCCATGCTGGTGATCTGGAAACTGTACGGCATTCCGGATCCCAGCCACTGGAACAGCCTTGGCGTCCTTCTCGACCTTGAACGCGAGCACGGCGAGGATTGGATGATCGCCCGCGTGATCCGGGCGACCGAGCTGTTCTGGCCGGCGGTGATGGCCTATCTCGCCTTGTTCAAGCCCTGGCTTGACCTGATCGCCCTCGGCGGCTTCGCCCTGGCCTGGAAACGGCGGGAAGCCCGCTTCGGGCTGGCGGCCCTGCTGCTGTTCCTGCTGGGCACCGAATTCGCCCTCTACCTGTTCCACATCAAATACGCCTGGGTGGAGCCGAATTCCGTCGACCGCTTCACCCGGGTCCCGCTGCGGCCGCTTCACCTGATGGGAGTGGTGCTGGGTGGCCTGATGGTGCTGGAGGTCTTGATCGACCGGGTTCGGCCGGCGCTCCTGGCCCGCGCCCTCCCCGTCCTGGCCGTGCTGGCCGCCGCCGGCCTCGGCGGTCAGGCCGTGCTGCTGGGGAGGTCGCTGGCCCCGATGGAAGCCCGTGACGCCTATCCCGGCGTCCATGACATCCGGGCCCAGGCATGGCATCTGGCGCAGGTGATGGAAGCGCGGGGGCAGACCGGCGGCACGGTCCAGATCATCGACCAGGGCAGCGACGCCTACAGCCAGGTCATTGCCCGTTATTCCGCGCTCCGGCTGGACGGGCGGACCCGCATCAAAAGCTTCGAGGCCATCCCCAAGGTCAGCTTCGACCGCCAGGACGACCCGGCGGCGGAAATGGCTCGGGCCGGGGCCATCTGGCCGATCACCCTCACCCCATCGCTTGCCGCCAACGTCGCCGCGCTGGCGGATTCGCCGGAATGCCGCGAGGCACCCGCCCGCTTCTTCCTGCTGGCCCGCCCAGGCGGCGGCTTCACCTGCGTCGCCAAGTAGGACCGCCTACCAGATCCGGGTCGACAGCCAGAAGAACAAGGCGCCGATGGTGGCGGCGGCCGGAATTGTGATCACCCAGGCCACCACGATGTTGGCGGCGATGTGCCAGCGCACGCCCGAGACCTTGCGGGCCGAGCCGACACCGATGATGGCACCGGTGATGGTATGGGTGGTGGAGACAGGGATGCCCAGCCAGGTGGCGCCGAACAGGGTGACGGCACCGGCGGCATTGGCGCAGAAGCCGTCGATCTGCTTCATGTCGGTAATCCTCGACCCCATGGTCTTGACGATGCGCCAGCCGCCGAACAGGGTGCCCAGCCCCATGGCGACCTGACACAGGACCGCCACCCAGACCGGAATGTGAAACTCCCCGCCCAGCAGTCCCTGGCTATAAAGCAGGGCGGCAATGATCCCCATGGTCTTCTGGGCATCGTTGCCACCATGGCCCAGCGAATAGGCCGCCGCCGAGAAGAATTGCAGGAAGCGGAATCGCCGGTCGACGGTAAAGGGCGCGGTGCGGCGGCACATCCACGATACGATCAGGATCAGGAGCATGGCCAGCACCAGCCCGATCAGCGGCGACAGCACGATGGCCGAGCCGGTCTTGATGAAACCGGCCGGGACCAGCGCGGAAAAGCCGCCCTTGGCGATACCGGCCCCGGCGATGCCGCCGATCAGGGCATGGGAACTGGACGAGGGAATCCCCAGCACCCAGGTGATGATGTTCCAGGCGATGGCCCCCATCAGGGCGCCGAAAATCACATGGGTATCCACCAGATTGGGCTCGACGATACCGGTTCCGATGGTCTTGGCCACATTGGTGGTGAAGAAGACCAGGGCGATGGTGTTGAAGAACGCCGCCCAGGCCACCGCGTATTTCGGAGACAGCACCCGGGTGGAGACCACGGTGGCGATGGAATTGGCGGCGTCGTGCAGGCCGTTGAGAAAATCGAACAGCAGGGCCGTCACCACCAGGAAAATGATGATCGGCAGGGCGACCGAGGCTTCCATGGAGATCAGACCTGTTCGAGGACAACGGTCTCGATGACGTTGGCGACGTCGTCGAAGCGATCGGACACCTTTTCCAGGCGCTGATAGATCTCCTTGCGGGTGATCAGCTTGACCGGATCCTTCTCGGTGGCGAACAGGGCCCGCAGGCCTTCGTGCTGACGCTTGTCGGCGGCGCTTTCCTGGCGTCCGATGGCGTCGCACAGTTCGTTGATGGCCCCGGCATTGCGGGTAACCTCGCGCATCAGGCCGATGGCCTTGGTCAGCAGCAGGGCACATTCGGTGATACCGGTCGCCAAGGCCCGCATGTCGGGGGTGAATTCGGCGACGCAATACAGATCGACCCGCTGGGCGACTTCTTCGATACCGTCCACGGCATCGTCCATGGTGGTGATCAGCCGATGGATCTGGTCGCGGTCGAAGGGGGTGATGAACGAACGGTGCAGGGCCTGGAGAGTCTGCCGGGTGATCAGGTCGGCCTCGCCCTCGAAGGCGCAGATTTTCTTGAAATGCAGCGCGATGTCGGCGCCGTCTGCCATCATGTCCTCCAGCGCCATGGCGGCGGCGTGGATCTTTTCCGCGTGTTGGGCAAACAGCCCGACGAACTCTTCTTCCTTGGGCATCAAGGCGCGGAACAGACGGATGAACATGGGGCGACCCCTGAACAGTTGCGACAGCCCGGCCCAGCCGGCGCCGCCTGCATAGCACAGGTTACGGTTTTGTGACAGCCGCTGTCGGGGAATGGCGGCAGCGACAAAAGAAGGATGTTTTTCGGCGGTTCGTTTGAAGACATGGCAAGACCCTCACCGAGCCGCTATAATACCAATTGGATAGAAACTTGGTCGGGAGGATCGGGGAGTGCGGAACCAAGCCATGCCTGCCGCGAGCCGGCCGCCCGTCGGGCGGAACGAGGGCTTGACCGCTGCGGTGGTGATCTGCGCCCTGCTTCTCAGCCGCCTGCACAGTTACCTGCTGTTCCATACCCTGAGCGAGATATTCACCCTGGTCGTCGGCTTCACCGTGTTCACGGTGGCCTGGAACACCCGGCGCCAATTGGACGATCCGGTCCTGCTGGGCATCGGCATCACCCTGGCGCCGGTGGCCATGACCCTGGCCCTGCATGCCCTGGCTTATAAGGGCCTGGGCGTCTTCGCCGATCACGGCGCCAATCTCGCCACCCAGCTCTGGGTGGTCTCCCGCCTGCTTCTGGCCATCGGCGTAGTGGCGGCCGCGTTGCCCGAGCGGGCGCGAGTGCCCCCAGGGCGCCTACTCTGCGCCCTGGTCGCCATCGGCGCCGGCCTGTGCCTGGCCATCTTCACCGGCGCCTTTCCCGATTGCTACGTGGAGGGCCGGGGGCTGACTCCGTTCAAGATCGGGGTGGAATGCGTCATGATGGCGGCGCTTGCACTGGTGGCCCTGAAGGTTTGGCGGGACGACTTTCCCCGCGATCCTCACATCTCGCAACTGATCATGGGGGCGCTGTGGCTGCAGGTGGCAGCCAGCGGAGCCTTCACGATCTACCAGGATGTCTATGGCGCCCTGAACATGGCCGGGCATGTGCTGGCCATCTCCTCGGGCATGGCCATTTATGCGGCGGTGGCCTGGAAGGGATTGGCCGAGCCCCAGGCCATCTTCTACGGCCAACTCAGCCGAACCCGCGATCAGTTCGCCGATGCCGCCGACCGCGCCACCGGTGAAATCGACGACTTCGCCCATGTACTGGCCCACCATCTTCAGGAACCGGTCCGGCTGCAATACAGCTACAGCCAGCGGCTGGAGCGGCTGTTGCCGATGCCGCTGACGGCGGAACAGTCGGAGGCGCTCGGCTATGTACGGGCAGGGGCATTGCGCCTGCGGGCGCTGCTGCGGGACGTGCAGCTTTATCTGTCGGTCGGGCGGCTGCCTGTGGCCCCGAGGCCATGTAAGGCGGCGGCGGCGGCGAACGGGGCCATGAGCCGGCTGAGCGAACGGATCCGGAGCGAGCGGGCGGAGGTCACCTGCGGCTCCTTACCCATTGTGCTCGCCGACAACGCCCACCTCACCGATCTCTTCATGATCCTGGTGGAAAACTCCCTGTCCTACCGGCGCCCCGACGTTCCGCCGCGCATTACCATCACGGCGGAGGAATCGAACGGGCAAGCCGTGATTTCGGTGACCGACAACGGCCAGGGCATCGCGGCCGATCTTCAGCAACGGGTCTTCAAGGTTTTCGAGCGGGGCTCGGCCGAAGACGGCACCGGCGGCGGCACGGGAATCGGCTTGGCCGTGGCGAAGAAGATCGTGGAACAGGCCCAAGGCCGCATCTGGCTGGAAACGCCGGAAGACGGTGGCACACGAGCCTGCTTCACCCTCCCCCTGGCCAGCGGCTGAGCCGCGCCGATTATCGCGGCTTCCGGCGATAGAGAAAGAAGGTCGGCGCCCGGCCGGTGATGCATTTCTGCTCGTAGCGGCTGGCGGGCCAGTCGGCGGGGACCCGGGCGCGGTCGGTGGTGGCCAGGACCGGCTCCAGCAGAGGGTGGGCGTCCAATTGCTGCGCCGCCCAATGGACGTAGACCGGATCGTCGCTGGCAACCCGCAGCTCGCCGCCATCCCGGAGCAGCCGGGCGATCTCGTCCAGATTCTCCCGGCAGATGAAGCGCCGCTCCACGTGGCGGGTCTTGGGCCAGGGATCGGGAAACAGCACGAATACCCGGCCCAGCGCTGCATCGGGCAAGGCCGGCAGCAGCAGGCGGGCATCCTCTGCGAAGATACGGACGTTCCCCAGTCCTCGGGCCTGAACATGGCCGAGCAGACTGGCGATGCCGTTGCGGAACACCTCGCAGCCGATCAGGCCGATCTCGGGGTTGGCTTCGGCCAGATGGGCCAGATGCTCGCCGCCGCCGAACCCCACCTCCAGCCAGACCTCGGAGACCGGTGTCGCGAACAGCGAGACGGGCTCCATCCGGCTTTGGGGCGGAGGAACGGCGATGGCCAGGCGCGGCAACACCTCGTCGATCAGACTCAGGGCGTTGCGCCGAAGCGCCTTACCCCGCCTGCGACCGAAAAAGCGCGGCCGATCACCGGCCGCGCTTTCGAAGGGACCTTTCTCACTCATGACGGGCTTAGAAAGCCTTCTTGAGCTGCTCCACCAGATCGATCCTCTCCCAGGAGAAGCCGCCATCCGCATCGGGGGTCCGGCCGAAATGGCCGTAGGCCGCGGTACGGGCGTAGATGGGCTTGTTGAGGCCAAGATGGGTGCGGATGCCCCGTGGGCTGAGGTCCATCAGCTGCTGCAGCACGTCGGACAGCTTGTCCTCGTCCACCTTGCAGGTGCCCGAGGTGTCCACGTAGACCGACAGCGGCTTGGAGACGCCGATGGCGTAGCTGAGCTGGATCACGCACTTCTCGGCCAGACCGGAGGCGACCACGTTCTTGGCCAGATAGCGGGCGGCATAGGCGGCGGACCGGTCGACCTTGGTCGGGTCCTTGCCGGAGAAGGCGCCACCACCGTGAGGGGCCGCGCCGCCGTAGGTGTCGACGATGATCTTGCGTCCGGTCAGACCGCAATCGCCGTCGGGGCCGCCGATGACGAAACGCCCGGTCGGATTGACGTAGAAGGTCTCCTCGTCGCACATCCAGCCCTCGGGCAGGACGTTGATCACGTGCGGACGCACGATCTCGCGCACGTCGGCCTGGGACAGGCTGCCGTCATGCTGGGTCGAGACCACGATGGAGGTGGCGCGCACCGGCTTGCCGTTGCGGTATTCCAGAGTGACCTGGCTCTTGGCATCGGGGCCCAGCAGCGGGGCGGCGCCGGAATGGCGGGCCTCGGCCAGCGACTTCAGGATGTTGTGGGCGAAATGAATGGGGGCCGGCATCAGGGTCTCGGTCTCGTTGACCGCATAACCGAACATGATGCCCTGGTCGCCAGCACCTTCATCCTTGTTGCCCGCGGCATCGACGCCGACGGCGATGTCGGCGGACTGCGAGTGAACATGGACCTCGACCTTGGCGCTCTTCCAGTGGAAGCCGTCCTGCTCGTAACCGATATCCTTGATGGCGTGACGCGCGGTCTCTTCCATCAATTCCTTGGTGATGGAGGCGGGGCCGCGAACTTCACCGGCCAGCACCACCAGATTGGTGGTGGTCAAGGTTTCGACCGCGACGCGGGCATGGGGGTCGGCGGCAAGGAAGGCATCGACAACGGCATCGGAGATCCGGTCGGACACCTTGTCGGGATGGCCTTCGGACACCGATTCGCTGGTGAACAGGTAATTCTTCTTGGACACGGGCAAGCCCTCCTAGTTCCAATCTGGACGGGACCAGGGGCATCAGAAGCGGGATAGGCTCTCGTGATGCACCCACTTAGCCGAAGTTAACGTGGCGGCAAGCGGTCAAAATCTCCACGGGGGCTCAGACGCCCCGGGGGGTTCTTCTGACAGGCGCGGGTGCATCTCGTCAAGAGATATCGGCGAAATTCCAAGTAACCCCGTGGGTTTGAGGGTTACTTCTTTTCCTCGGCGCTGGCCGCCAGGGCCTTTGCCAGTTCGTAGACGCGGCGGCGAACCTGCGGATCGGAAATGCTGTAATAGGCCCGTACCAGTTCCAGGGTCTCGCGCCGGGCCATGGGATCAGTCTCGAAACCGGGAAGGGCAGCCTCGGCCAGACCGAAGCCCGTCTTGGCGATGGCCACCGGGCTGATGGACTGCACGTCTTCGGACATGGCGTCATAGAAGAACGACACCGGCACGTCGAGCACGCGGGACAGATCGAACAGCCGCGACGCACCGATGCGGTTGGCGCCGCGCTCGTATTTCTGAACCTGCTGGAAGGTCAGGCCGATGGCCTCACCCAGCTTTTCCTGGCTCAGCCCCAACAAGGTCCGGCGCAGGCGCACCCGCGACCCCACATGAACATCGATGGGATTGGGCTGCCCCGAGGGCAGGCGGCCCCGATTGGAGGGGCGGCGGGGCTTTTCATCTTTCTCGGTCTGGTTGGGCTTGGCCATGGCTACGTCCTGGATGAGCGGGTAGAGGCAGTGTCGCTGAACTGGAGGTTGCGACACGATGGAGCACGATTGTATGCAAGTCAACACGTGAAACGAGTGCTTACTATGCATTAATCATATGCCTTACGTATGCTTCTCGCCAAGCTATTTCAAGAGCCGCCGATTCAAGCCGAGATGGAGAACCACCAGCATGAGGCCGAAGGGAAGGAGATTTCCCCAGCGGCCATAGGGAGTAACCGCAACCGGACGGGGCAACGGAGCATCCAGCACCCCCTTGCGCCCCAGGTCGAGACGGGCCACCTCGCCGCCATAGGCGTCGATGACCGCGGATATGCCGGTATTGGCGGCACGCACCAGCGGAAGACCCTCCTCGATAGCCCGCATGCGAGCCGCCGCCAAGTGCTGGTAAGGGCCGGCGGACAGGCCGAACCACCCGTCATTGGTGACGTTGAGCAGCCATTCGGGCCGCTCGACACCGCTGGGAACCAAGGCGGCGGGAAAGATCGCTTCGTAGCAGATCAGCGGGCTGAACGGCGGCAGGCCGGGAACCCGCAGGACCACCGGACCGGGACCGGCGGAAAAATCGGTGCCGCCATGGGTGATCTTGGCCATGGGCAGCAGGCCGCGAAACGGCACATACTCGCCGAACGGCACCAGATGGGCCTTGTCGTAGAGCCCGACCACCTCACCCTCGGCGGAAATGGCCACCAAGCTGTTCCAGAGCTGAAACGGCTCCACCCCGCGGGGGGTGATCCGGGGGGCCCCGGTCAGCAGAACGCCACCCGGACTGACCGCCGTCGCCGCCTGGGCCCGGTGCGGCCCATCGAGATCGAGAAAGAACGAGACCGCCGTTTCCGGCCAGACCACGGCGGTGATGCCCTCGGCACCGCCGCCGCGCGATAGGGCCACATGCTCGCTGAGGTTGGATTCGCGCAGTTCCTCCCGCCACTTGCCGCCCTGGGTCATGGCGGCCTGGACCAGCCGCAGCTTCACGCCGGGGACCAGGGCGTGATCCGCCAGGGCCAGACGCAACGACCCTCCGGCGAACAGAACCAGGGGCAGGCCCAGGGCCAGCGCCGCGACGCCAATCCTGACCGACCGGTCAGTCTTGTATGCCAGCAGGGCCGGCGCCAGGGCGGCCAGAGCAGTGAGCAGGCTGAGCCCCCAGATTCCCCCCAAGGCGCCGAATTGCAGCACGGCGGGAACCGGGTCCCAAACCGAACCCAGCGGATTCCAGGGAAAGCCGGTCAGTACCCAGGACCGCAGCCATTCCGACACGGTCCAGGCCACCGCCAGCAGGGCGATGCGCCCGGGTCCGGTGACCCGGCTCAGATGCACCGCCAGCGTCGCCAGCCCGACGAAGGCGGCCAGCAGCCCGGAGAGCCCGAAGACCGCGAAAGGAATCATCCAGCCGAACTTGGCCGGATCGGTGAGCAGGGCGTAGGAAATCCAATACAGGCCGGCGGAGAACCAGCCCATGGACCACCACCAGCCCGCGCCGAAGGCGGCCCATCGGGTGCGGCTGGCGTCCAGCGCCCAGACCAGGGCGGGAAAGGTCAGCAACAGCACCGGCACCGCCCCCACCGGCGGCAAGGCCAGGGCGGCCAGCGCCCCCAGCAGCATCAGGGCCAGCCTGCGACGCCAGCCGGCCAGGGCCGCGAGGCGGCCGGCGGCGAGGGAGACATATCTCATTCTTGCACCTCGTCGGCGACGGGAATCAGACGGCGGACCCGCACCCGCTTGATCCGGCGGGGGTCGGCATCGAGAATTTCGAATTCCAGCCCGCCGGAATGCAGGATCAACTCGCCCCGGCTCGGCACCCGGCCGGCAACGAAGGAGACCAGACCGCCCAGGGTCTCCACCTCCTCCCGCTCTTCCTCGGTCAGCAGACCGCCGACCTTTTCCTCGAATTCAGCGATGCCGGTCCGGGCATCGGCCTCGATGCTGCCGTCGGGGAGTTCGATCAGGTCGGCCTCCTCCTCCTCGTCATGCTCATCCTCGATCTCGCCGACGATCTGCTCCACCAGATCCTCGATGGTGACCAGTCCGTCGATGCCGCCGAATTCATCCACCACCAGGGCGAGATGGGCCCGGCGCAGCCGCATCTCCAGCAACAGGTCGGTCACCCGCATGCTGGGCGCCACGAACTGCACCCGGCGCAGCATGCGCGGCAGATGAAAGGGCTTGTCGTCGCTCATGACCTCCAGCAGGTCCTTGATGTGGACCATGCCGATGACATCGTCCAGCGAGCGGCGATAAACCGGCAGGCGGGAATGGCCGCATTCGATGAACAGCTTGATCAACTCGTCACGCGGGGTGCGTGCCTCGACCGCGATGATGTCGGCCCGCGGCACCTTGACGTCGTAGGCGGTAAGATCGCGCAGATGCAGGATATTGCCCAGCAGCTGGCGTTCGTGGTCGTCGATGGGCAGTTCGCCGGTATCGCGTTCCTCGATCAGCTCTTCAAGGGCCTCACGGACGCTTTCGCCACTCTTGGGCCGGCGGCGCGTCCGGAGCCATTCGCGCGCCGCCCGCAACAGCGATTCCTCGGAGGCCGGCTTGCGCTGGCCCATTCCGCCCTCGCGGGGGGCCTTGGCCGCCCCCGCCCCGCCTTCGCGGAGCCCTCTGCTTGAGTTTGCCCCGCCGTCACGGAGCGGGCTCTTGCTCGGATTTGCCCCGCCGTCGCGGGGCGGGTTTTTGCTCGGATTTGCCCCGCCGTCGCGGGGCGGGCTACTGCCAGGGTCGGTCATGGCCCGTCATGGTCTCCATAGGGATCAGGAATACCCAGCGCGGCAAGCAGGGTGGTTTCCAAATTTTCCATCTCCTCGGCCTCACCCTCGTCCTCGTGGTCATAGCCCAACAGATGCAACACGCCGTGCACCACCAGATGGCCGAAGTGATCCTCCAGCGGCTTGTCCTGCTCCGTGGCCTCGGCGGCCACCGTCTCCCAGGCCAGGATCACGTCACCCAGCAACAGCGGCGCGCCGGGCACCAGGGGGGCATCCTCATCATCGAGCGAGGCAAAGGACAGGACGTTGGTCGGTGCGTCCTTGCCCCGCCAGTCGCGGTTGAGGCCGCGCACGGTCGCGTCGTCGGCCAGAACGATGGACAGTTCCACCGGCCCCTCCGGCAGATCAACGGCCCCCAGCGCGATAGCGGCCAGCCGGCCGCAGCGCGCCTCCGCGTCGGGCAGCGCCTCGGTCCAGGCCGGGCAATCGATGCGAACCGAGATATCGATGGTGATCACGGTGTTTTCTTTTCCTTGGCGATGCGATCCGCCTGGTCATAGGCGCGCACGATACGGGTGACCAGATCGTGGCGCACCACGTCCCTGTCGGTGAAGCGGACGAACTGCACCCCCTCGATGCCGTCCAGGATGGCCATGGCGTCCAGCAGGCCGGAACGGGTCCCCGGCGGCAGGTCCACCTGACTGGGATCGCCGGTCACCGCCATGCGCGAATGCTCGCCCATGCGGGTCAGGAACATGCGCATCTGCATGGAGGTGGTGTTCTGGGCCTCGTCCAGGATGATAAAGGAATTGGCCAGGGTGCGGCCGCGCATGAAGGCCAGTGGCGCCACCTCGATCTCGCCCGAGACCAGTTTCTTGGCCACCTGATCGCCGGGCAGCATGTCGTAAAGCGCGTCGTAGAGCGGGCGCAGATAGGGGTCCACCTTGTCCTTCATGTCACCGGGCAGGAAGCCCAGGCGCTCGCCCGCCTCCACCGCCGGCCGCGACAGGATGATGCGGTCCACCTCGCCCGCCACCATCATGGCCACCGCCTTGGCCACCGCCAGATAGGTCTTGCCGGTGCCGGCCGGCCCCAGCCCGAAGGTCAGGTGGGACTGATCCAGCGCCCGGATATAGTCGGCCTGGGTGGGGGTGCGGGCGGCGATGTGGCGCTTGCGGGTCCGGATGACCAGATCACCGGCGGCGGCGGTATCGCGGCCCACCATGCGCATGGCGGCATCCACGTCGGCGGTCTCCAGGTGGCCCTGCCGCCGCGCCAGATCGTACAGGCCTTCCAGCACAGTCGCCGCTTCGCGGGTCAGGTCCGGAGTGCCCGACAGGGTGACGGTATTGCCGCGTGGGTCCAGCGCCACCCCCAGCCGGGCCTCGATCCGTTCGAGATTGGCGTTGTGGGGACCGAACAGCGTCTGAGCCAGGGCATTGTCCTGAAATTCGCGGACGATGACGGTCTGGCCGGGGGAATTGTCGCTCATATGCAATGCCCCTCAAGCGCCGGGCGCCCACATCCGTCCCCTCGGTCTCGCATCGGTGAAACCGATGCTGAGGGGGCTTGGCTTTTCCGCTTCGCTCCGGGCGCCTCCCCTTGCGCGAAGGCGCACAATACCGATTTGTCGGCGAAGCCGACGGGGACGCAGCGCTTCGGCTTCGCCTCGCTCACGCCGGCACCGCCTCGAGGCTGTTGGGATGGACCGAGGTGATGCGCAGGTTGACCACCTGGCCCTGGAGATGGGCGGCGGCCTTGACGTGGATCGGCTGCATGTAGGGCGAGCGCCCCACCAGTTGGCCGGCATGGCGTCCGGGGCGGTCGAGCAGCACCCGCATCTCGCGGCCGACGCAGGACTGATTGAAGGCGATGGTCTGCTCCAGCAAGAGACCCTGCAATTCCGCCAGCCGGCGCTCCTTCTCCGGCTCGGGCACCTGATCGGGCATGAGGGCGGCAGGAGTACCGGGGCGCGAACTGTACTTGAACGAATAGGTCTGGACGAAGCCCACCTCGCGCACCAGCGCCATGCTGTCGGCGAAATCGGCCTCGGTCTCACCGGGAAAGCCGACGATGAAGTCCGACGACAACGCCAGATCGGGCCGCGCCCGCTTCAACCGCTCGGCCAGCCGCAGATAGGCGGCGCGGTCATGACCGCGATTCATCGCCGCCAGGATCCGGTCGGACCCGGACTGCACCGGCAGATGCAGGAAGGGCATCAGTTTCTCCACCTCCGCATGGACGGCGATCAGCTCGTCGCCCATATCGCGGGGATGGGACGTGGTGTAACGGATGCGCTCGACACCCTCGACCTCGGCCAGGGCACGGATGAGGCGGCCCAGACTCCAGTCTTCGTCGCCATGCCAGCCATTGACGTTCTGGCCCAGCAGGGTGATCTCGCGCACCCCCTGCTCGGCCAGCCGCCGGGCCTCGGCCAGCACCGCCGCGGCGGGGCGGGAATATTCGGCGCCGCGGGTATAGGGCACCACGCAGAAGGTACAGAACTTGTCGCAGCCCTCCTGAACCGACAGAAAGGCGCTGGTCCCCTCCACCCGGGGTTCGGGCAGGAAGTCGAACTTCGGCTCCGGCGGGAACTCGGTGTCGAGCACCGCGCCGCCGGCCCGCGCCGCCTGGGCCACCATCTCCGGCAGGCGGTGATAGGTCTGCGGCCCCAGCACGATATCGACGAAGGGAGCCCGGCGCAGGATTTCCTCGCCCTCGGCCTGGGCGACGCAACCGGCCACCGCCAGGACCAGCCGGCCGCCGGCCTCGGCCCTGGCCCGCTGAATCTTCCGGAGCCGGCCCAGTTCCGAGAACACCTTCTCGGCCGCCTTCTCGCGAATATGGCAGGTGTTGAGGATGACCATGTCGGCGTCCTCGGCGCTGTCGGCCGGGCCATAGCCCAGCGGCGCCAATACGTCCGCCATGCGGGCGGAATCGTAGACGTTCATCTGGCAGCCGTAGGTCTTGACGAATAGTCGCTTTGCCACTGTTGTCCGCTGGCGGATCGGGCCGCCGGCCAAAGGGGGCACCAGGAGCGGGAAATCCGCCCCTTACACCCGGTGAAAGCTAGCAGCTAGGCCGCCAGAGTCAAGATTCAGCAGGAAGCCGGCCGGCCAGCATCCGCGTTACCCCATGAGCCACCACGGCGTGGCAATGGTTGGCCAGGCCCTTGCGGCTGCCGAATTGGGCCAATGTGACCGGGGAATGAAATTCCACCTCGACCGTGACCTTACCCAGACCCAGCGCACCGATCAGGTGCCCGGCCAGGGTCATGTCGCCGTACCAGGCGAAGAACGGCCGCAGCGCCCGGCTCATGGGCAGGCCGTCGAGACGGGTATAGGCCACCGAGACCGGCTGCACCACCAGCGGGCGGACATCGCCGTCGGCCGCCACCACTTCCGCCTCGGCCACCGACAGCAGCGCGCTTTTGAACGGCAGCACCCGATTGCCGTCATTGCTGGTACCCTCGGCGAACAGCACCAGGGAATCGCCCCGGTCTATGCGCTCGCGCACATGATTGCTTTCCCGCGCCGTGGCACCCTTGGCGCGATCGACGAACACCGTGTTGGAGATGCGGGCCAGGAAGCCGAAGGCCGGCCAGCCGGCCACCTCGCCCTTGGCGATGAAATAGGCCCGCAGCAGACTGCCCAGCACGATGATGTCGAGATAGCTGGCATGGTTGGAGACGAAAAGCACCGGCCCGGCTTCCGCCCCTTCCAGCGGCGCGCCCCTCACCACGGCTTCAAAACCGATGAGGCGCATCACCACCCGCCAATAGGCCCGGGTAAAGGTCAGGGCTCCGCCCCGGCTGACGGCGCGCAGCACCAGATAGGGCAGCAGCAGCAGCAGGGTCCAGAGGGCGAAGGCGAAAAAGCGTAAGATCGCGACGGTGGGGAAAACCATGAAAGCTATATTACTCCTCGCCCCAACCGTCGCGGACATTGCGATCATAATGGGCCCGGTATTTGGCGGTGACCAGATCGGTCTTGACCATGACGCAGACATCGGTGGTGTTGAATTGGTGGTCGATCACCGCGCCATCGCCGACGAAGCCGCCGAGGCGCAGATAGCCCTTGATCAGGGGGGGCAGCGCCGCCAGGGCGCGGCGCGGATTGAGCGCCTCGGCCGGCAGGATGTTCATGTTGACGTAAAGCTCGGGCAGGGCGCGCGGACGCAGCCCCTCCGGGGCGAGATGGTGGTGGTAGAGGTAGCTGAGATCGGTGGCCAGCTGCGACGGATCGGTGCCGGGCAGGCTGGCGCAACCAAACATCAGCTCGATCTCGTGGTCGAAGACATAGGCTGCGATGCCGTCCCACAGCTTCTTCATGGTGGCGCCGTTGCGATAGCCGGCATCGACGCAGGAGCGGCCCAGCTCCATGAAGCGGCCCCCATTGGCGATGATCCTGCCGATCTCGTATTCGCCGGCGGTGTAGAAGCGACCAAAGGCCTCGCCGGCGCTGCGGCGCATCAGGCGGTAGGTCCCCACCACCCCGGCCGCGCCAGGACCCCGGGTGCGGTCGATCACCAGGAGATGATCGCAAACCGGATCGAAATCGTCGAAGTCACGGGCTTCGGCGGCCATGCCCATGCTGGGCTTGGCCCCCATCTCCTCGTAGAAGACGCGGTAACGCAACGCCTGCGCCGCGGTGATTTCCTCGGCACAATTGGCGAGACGAACCTCGAGGCCATCGTCATAGGCGACGACCATGGAATCGGATTGCATGGCCCCTCTGGTTCCGGCGGCATCATCCGCCCCCTCGGGAGCGGCCCAGACCTATTTTTCGTCCGGTTTGTCATCGGAAGTCAACGGAACTCCGTAGAGCTCCAGTCGATGGCCGACCAGCCGATAGCCATAACGGCGCGCGATCTCGCGCTGAAGCGCCTCGATCTCGGTGCTGGAGAACTCGATGACATGGCCGGAATGCATATCGATCAGGTGGTCGTGGTGATCGCCGGCCGCCTCTTCGTAACGGGCGCGCCCGTCCCCGAAGTCATGGCGTTCGAGGATATTGGCCTCCTCGAACAGACGGACGGTGCGATAAACCGTGGCAATGCTGATATGGGGGTCTATCCCCGTCGCGCGGCGATAGACCTCCTCCACATCGGGGTGGTCCGAGGATTCGGACAGCACGCGAGCGATGATCCGACGCTGGTCGGTCATCTTCATGCCTTTTTCGATACAGCGCTGCTCAATGCGCGAGACCATGAACGCTCCGTTCGCTGCGGGGGGCAAAGCCCCCGAAACTCCGATCCCGGAACCGGCGGCGGCTCTTCCCAGAGCCGCCCGGTCACTGCGGTCGAACGCCTAAACCGTGCGCTTACGCTTGCGCGGCTTGGTCCCCAACCCGATCTTCTTGGCCAGGCTGGAACGGTGCTGAGCGTAATTGGGGGCAACCATGGGATAATCGGCGGGCAAGCCCCAACGATCCCGGTATTCCTCGGGCGTCATGTTGTAGGCGGTCTTGAGATGCCGCTTGAGCATCTTCAACTTCTTGCCGTCCTCCAGGCAGATGATGTAGTCGGGAGTGACCGACCGCTTCACCGGCACGGCGGGCTGGGGCCGCTCGGGGATCGGCTGGGTCGTGCCGACAGAAGACAGCGTCCGGTAGACTTCCTGAATCAGATGGGGAAGATCGGCAACCGCCACGGAATTGTTAGCGACGTGCGCGGCCACGATTTCGGTCGTCAGCGCAAGCAAATCGCCGGTGTTCGAACGCTCCGACATATTAGAGCATGCCTCCAATCTCAACGAATGAGCCCTATATAAATCCTTCCCGCTTCCTAGGCAATAACGAATACATCAAACGAAAGTGACGGTATCCGCATGACTGAGAAGCCAAACTACAGCCTTGACATCACTGGGGAGGTCTGCCCGATGACCTTCGTCAAAACCAAGTTGCTCATAGAGCGAGCGGCCTCTGGCGAGAGCATGGAAGTACGCTTGAAAGGCCTGGAACCATTGAATAATGTGCCGCGTTCCATTGCGGAGCTCGGTCATGAAATCGTTTCCATGACGCGAGAACCGGGAGAGGCCGAAGATGGTATCCATCGCCTCGTCCTGCGTAAGAAATAGTATCCGCAACCGCTATACGGATATTTTGGGCAATTACGAGCTAATTGCATTTAAGCTAAGTCGATGCCGCATGGTGATGCCATCGACAGCTCCGTAATAGCCCTTACGCCGTCCGACTTGCTCGAAACCATGGCCGGCATAGAGCGCCAGGGCGGCGGTATTGTCGGCCGCCGCCTCCAGATACATGGTTTGGGCCCCCACCGTCTCGGCCCCGGCCACGGCCGCCGCCAGCAGCCGGGTCCCCAGGCCATGACGGCGCCAGGGCGGCAGCACGGCGATGGTGAGGATCTCGGCCTCGTCGGAGGCAACTCGCCACAGCACCAGCCCGGCAGGACCCGGCGGGACGGCATGGGGAACCAGGGAATCGCCATCGACGGCGATCAGGCCCTCTGCCCCGGCCATGACCAGAACTTCGGCCATGGACTTTGCCGACCACGGCTCGGCGAAGCAGACGGCATGGATGCCGGCCAGCAGCTCGGCATGAACCAGGCCGGCGGGGACCAACTCGATCATGGGCAGGTCACATCCGGGGCACGGAGGTAAAGCGGCTCTGGCGGCAGGGCTTCTCCCCGCGGCCACATCCGGGCCGCCAGTCCGGCGACCACGGCTGCGTCAGGCCAGGGCGCCGACGAGGCCGCAACCGCCTGATCGAGCAGAAGCATCAGCGGCCCGGCGCCGTCGCCGGCAACCACCACCGGCCCGCAGACGAGGCCGGGCACCAGCGCCGGCCGGACCGCCACGGGCTCGCTCAGCGGCGTCAGATCGGCGGTGAAGGCCTGGACCCAGGGCTCCTCCCGCCGGGAATCCACCACCACCAGCAGGGTTCTTCCCTCCCGCTCGCCGGGGGGGATAGCGGCCGCGATGGCCAGCGGCGTCGGAATGCCGGCCAGGGGCAGGCCGGTGGCCAGGGCAAGCCCCCGGGCGGCGGCCAGACCGATGCGCAGGCCGGTGAAGGCGCCCGGTCCCACCGTCACCGCCAGCAGGCCAAGATCGGCGAAACCGACACCGGCCTCGGCCATGATTTCGGCCACCATGGGCAGGATGGTCTCACTCTGGCCGCGGGCCTGGGGCTGGAAACGCCGCGCCAGAACAGTGCTATCCCGGCATAGGGCGGCGGAGCAGGCGGCGGTGGAGGTGTCGATGGCAAGGACGATCATGGGCCGGCTATACTGCCCCCGGATTGGCTTGGGAAGACTTAAAGATGCCGCCGCTGGTTTCCATTGACGCCGAGACATTCCAGGTGGAGGTCGCCCTGGCCTATGCCGGACCCGACAATTTCACCGGCCGCCCGGTCTACCGGCCCGATGCCGGCTGCTGGCTGCATGCCGACGCGGTGCCCCTGCTGCGCCGGGCCGTGGCGCTGGCCCGGCCGCTGGGACTGCGCCTGCGCCTGCTGGACGCCTTCCGCCCCGCGGAGGCGCAATGGGCGCTGTGGACCCATACCCCGGACCCGGAGTTCATCGCCGATCCCCGGCGCGGCTCGCTGCATTCCATGGGAGCGGCGCTCGACCTCGACCTGATCGACGGGACGAGCGGCCTTCCGCTGGATATGGGAACCGGCTTCGACGCCTTCACCCCCAAATCCCACCACGGCAACCAGGACATTCCGCCCGAGGCCCAGCGCAACCGCCACCTGCTGCTGGGGATCATGACCAGCGCCGGCTGGGATCACTACCGCAATGAATGGTGGCATTATCAGTTGTTCAATCTGCGCGCCGCCTATCCCCTGCTATCCGATAGCGTGCTGGGGCCGGACGGGATGATGCCCAGGTCTTCGTAGAGCGACCGGGCCTCCGCCACCGGACCTCGGCGCTCGCCCCGGGCGAGAACGCGAACCCACCGCCATTTCGGCCCGGTGGGAAAGATGATTTCGTCACCGGCGGAGACGGGCTGAGCCGGCTTAGTCACGATGCGACCGTTAAGGCGGACTTCGCCGCCTGTGATCACGCTGGCCGCCAGCGACCGTGTCTTGAAGAAACGGCAGAAGAACAGCCATTTGTCGATGCGGAGAGAGTCGGGCATACGGCGGGGCCGGAGTCATGGGAACACGGATAAACACGGATGCCGGCTGCGCCGGCTCACGGATGGACGCGGATAGATTCTCTCTTGCTCGTCGGCCATTGAATTGATCGGGTGCCTGTCATCCCGACGACCATCGGAAGGAGGGAAATCTTTCTGCTCCGTCGTGTCAGGATGAGATCCCTCGGCTAAAGCCTCTGGATGACATGAGGACGTCAATTCAAACGCCGGGCGATCTCGCTCGTCGGCGGGACTGTGACGAAGCGTCGCCACCCGCACAATCCTTATTCGTGTCCATCCGCGAGCCGGCGCAGCCGACATCCGTGTTTATCCGTGTTCCCATGACTCCACCGCCACCGGTTCAGACCCCGCTCACCCGCATTTGGAATAGCCGCAGGAGGTGCAGGTGTCGCAGCCTTCCGAGCGCAGCAGGGCCGGCTGGTTGCATTTGGGGCAGTGGCGCAGGCGGGTTTCGCCGAGATTGACCACTTGGCGTTCCTCGCGGGCCTCGGGCGGCTCGCGCGCCGCTTTCGGGTCGGGAAGGAAGCCGATGAAGATCATGTGGCGCTCGATCACTTCACCGATGGCTGCCAGCAGCGACGGCACGTAGCGGCCGTTCATCCAATGGCCGCCGCGGGGGTCGAACACCGCCTTCATCTCCTCGACCACGAAGGCGATGTCGCCGCCCCGGCGGAATACCGCCGAGATCATCCGGGTCAGCGCCACCGTCCAGGCGAAGTGCTCCATGTTCTTTGAATTGATGAAGACCTCGAACGGGCGGCGGCGGCCATCCTGGATGATGTCGTTGATGGTGATGTACATGGCGTGGTCGGATTCGGGCCAGCGCACCTTGTAGGTGGAACCGGGCAGAGCCTCCGGCCGGTCCAGCGGCTGGGTGAGGTGGACGACGCCACCGGCCTCGAAGGGGTCGGTATGCTTGACCCGGGTCTTCTCCAGCGGCAGTTCCGGCTCGTCCCCGACATCCTCCTCCTTGGCGGACTTGACCTCCAGGACCGAGCCGGTGACGTCGTTGGGACGATAAGTGGTGCAGCCCTTGCAGCCGAGTTCGTAGGCTTGGGTATAGACGTCGCGGAAAGACTCGAAGTCGATTCCTTCCGGAACATTGATGGTCTTGGAGATGCTGGAATCCACGTATTTCTGCACCGCCGCCTGCATCACCACATGGTCGCCTGGGGTCAGCCCCTGGGCATCGACGAAGCAGAAGGGCAGCGGCGCGTTGTCGCCGCGCTGGCGGCGGAACAGGCGATAGGCGTAGTCGCTGACCTCCTCCTCCCGGCGCGAGCCGTCGCGCTGCAACACGGCGCGGGTGTAGGTGAAGCTGAACACCGGCTCCAGCCCCGACGACACGTTGTCGGCGAACAGCGAGATGGTGCCGGTGGGTGCGATGGAGGTCAGCAGGGCATTGCGGATGCCATGGGCGGCGATGGCCTCCTGGACATCCTGGTCCAGGGACTGGACGTTCTCACCGGCCAGGAACCTGTCCCTGTCGAACAGGGGGAAGCTCCCCTTCTCCCGGGCAAGCTCCACCGAGGCCAGATAGGCGGCCCGGCGCAGCCGCGCCATCCAGGTCTCGGTAAGCCGCACCGCTTCCTTGCCGCCATAGCGCACCCCGCACAGGATCAGGGCGTCGGCGAGGCCGGTGATGCCCAATCCGATGCGGCGCTTGGACTGGGCCTCGCGGCGATGCTGGTCCAGCGGATAGTTGGAAACGTCGATGACGTTGTCCATCATCCGCACCGCCACCCGCACCAGCCGGTCCAACTGGTCGAGGTCGAGGCTGGCGCCGTCCTCGAAGGGATGCTCCACCAGCCGGGCCAGATTGACCGAGCCCAGCAGGCAGACGCCATAGGGCGGCAGCGGCTGTTCGCCGCACGGGTTGGTGGCGTGGATATCCTCGCAATACCATAAATTATTCAGGCGGTTGATGCGGTCGATGAAGATCACGCCGGGCTCAGCGTAGGAATAGGTGGCGCGCATGATCTTGTTCCACAGCTCGCGCGCCGGCAGGCTTTTGTAGGTGGTGCCGTTGAAGGTCAGCTCCCAGGAATTGCCCTCCTTGACCGCCAGCATGAAGGCGTCGGTCACCAGCACCGACAGATTGAACATCCGCAGTCGCCCGGCCTCGCGCTTGGCGTCGATAAAGGCCTCGATATCGGGATGATCGCAGCGCATGGTCGCCATCATGGCGCCCCGGCGCGATCCCGCGCTCATGATGGTGCGGCACATGGCATCCCACACATCCATGAAGGACAGCGGCCCGGAGGCGTCGGCGCCGACGCCCTTGACCGGCGCCCCCTTGGGCCGCAGCGTGGAGAAATCGTAACCGATGCCGCCGCCCTGCTGCATGGTCAGGGCGGCTTCCTTCAGATGCTCGAAGATACCGGCCATGTCGTCGGGGATATTGCCCATGACGAAGCAGTTGAACAGGGTCACCCGGCGGTCGGTCCCGGCACCCGACAGGATGCGTCCCGCCGGCAGCACCTTGAAGTCCTGCATGGCGGAGAAGAATTGCTCCTCCCACAGTGCCGGATCGGCTTCGGCGGCAGCCAGGGTGCGGGCGACGCGGCGCCACGAATCGTCGATGGTCTTGTCCAGGGGTTCGCCGTCGGCGTTCTTGAGCCGATACTTCATGTCCCAGATCTGCTGGGAAATGGATGCCACCTGCGTCATTGACCGCTCTCCGCCCGGCGCCAGGCTGCCGGGCCTCGCCGCTTCTTGATTACTTTGTCCGGACTCTAGGACTCGGGCGGCTGGCCGGTCAAGAACAATGTTCTTATTTCGTTTCCACAGACTTAACCCCGGAGAACTTCGGGGCAAGCCTTTGATCGACTGGGGAGATTCGACTTATCCCCGACATTCCACCCCCGATGGCCGCCGGAAGGCGGGTCCGCCGGGCCAAGGCAACCGGCGGAAATTCACAGACTTATCCACAGGGGCGGGCCTTTCCCACACCTTGGTCGGTATGGGTCATAGGCCCGGTATGGTGTCCCGGGCCTCGGCCACCAGCCGGTCGGTGGCGGTCTCGATCCGGGTCTTCAGCTCGGCCATGAAGGCCTTGCGGTCCATGCCCGGGGGAATGGCGGGCAGGACCTCGATGGTCAGGGTGCCGGGCCGCTTGGCGAAGCCGCGCCGCCGCCAGAACAGGCCTGAATTCAAGGCGATAGGCACCGCCGGCAGCTTCAGCGCGCCATAGAGCATGGCCACGCCGGAATGATAGGGCAGCCTGGCCCCCGGCGCGGCGCGGGTGCCCTCGGGGAAGATGATGATGGGACGTCCCGCCGCAACGGCGGCCTCGGCACCCTTGACCATAGCCTTCAAAGCCTTGGTGCCGGCCGAGCGGTCAATAGCCACCACGCCGCTCTTGCCCAGGTACCAGCCGAAGAAAGGTATCCACAGGAGCTCGCGCTTCAAGATGAACGCGGGGTCATCCAACAAAAGGTGGAGAACAAAAGTCTCGAATGCCGACTGATGCTTGGCGGCGACCAGGACCGGACCGGCGGGCAGGTTCTCGCCACCCCGCAGTTCCCAGCGCAACCCGGCCAGCAGCCGCAGCGCCCCCAGCACCCCGTTCACCCAAAGGTGGACCGCAGGGATCATGAAGCGGCGGGGCAAGGCCAGCAGCGGCAGATAAAATACGGACAGCAGCAGCGTCCAGAACCAGAAGAACACGACGAACAGGGCGGAGCGCAGGACGGTCACGGTTTTCTCTCGACAGGTTTGGGCAGGAACAGCGGGCGCGCCAGCGCCCCCAGATATTTGGTATATTCGGTGGCCAGCAGATGCAGCGTGCCCGGCCAGCGCCACCATTCCCGGGTCTTGACCGCGTCGGGAAAGACCCGGTGGGGCACGATGGTGGTCTCGGGCATGGCACGGCGGAATTCCAGCAGGGCACGGCGCATGTGATAGGACGCCGTCACCAGCCGGAGAGAGGTGAAATGCTCGGCTTCCATCCAGGCCGCGGTCTCGGCGGCGTTGCCGATGGTATCGTCGGCGGCATGTCCCAGCACGATGCAGCAGCTGAGATCGCCGGAATGCGGGTGGACCTGCCGCAGCACATCGGGCAGATCGACGCCCTTGTGGACCCCGGAAACAAACAGCTTCCGGCCCCGGCCCTCCTCCAGCAGGGCAACCCCCTTGGCCAGACGTTCGCTGCCGCCGGTCAGCACCACCACCGCATCGGTCCGGTATTCCAATTCCTCCGTCGGGGCGCTCAGGTCGGTGACGAACAGCAGCAAGCCGCCGGTCCAGGCACCGGCCATTGCCCCGAGAATGATGGCAAGCACCGTACCGGCGCGCCCCTTGCGGGTCATGGCATCCTGGCCAGGGTGCCGTGGACGGTGAGCCGGGCGGTCAGCATGGCCAGCCCGGCCGCCAGCAGCGGCAGCAGCCCGATGACCACATAACCCAGGATGGGCAGACCGATGCTGGGCAGGAAACCACCCTCCAGCCGCTTGGCGCTCCAGCCGATGGCAGACAGCGCCGGCACCACCAGACTGAGCCCGATCATGCCGCCGCCCATGCCGAGGGCAAAGGCCCGGTCGGCGAATTGCCGGGCGATATAATCGTCATGGGCGCCAATCAGATGCAGCACCTCGATGATGCCATGATGCACCGCCATGCCGGTGCGGGTGGCGTAGACCACGGTGGTGGAGGTCACCATGCCGATCAGCACCACCACCACCACCGCCAGCCATTGCATGGTGCGCGACAGGCTGACCAGCCGCGACAGCCAGATCCGGTGGTCGTCGAGCGAGGCACCGGGCACGGCGCGGCTCAGCCGCTCGGCGACCTCGGCCAGATCGATGGCGGCGTCGGGATCGACGGTGACGTCGATCAGGCGCGGCAGCGGCAGGTCCTGCACCACCTCGGTGCCGCCCAGCCAGGGTTCCAGCAGCGCCAGGGTCCGCTTCTTGTCGAAGGCCTTGACCGCCTTGACGCCGGGAACCTTGCGCATGACCTCGACCGCCAGCCGGACCCGCTCGTCTGTGGCGGCCTCGGCTTGCTCGCCACCGGCGGGAATCACCTGCACCGTCAGCGTCCCCGAGACGTCGTGGTCCCAGCGCTCGATCACCCCGTTGATGGCAAAGGCCCCGGCCACCGCCATGGCCGCCAGGAATACCATCAGCGCCACCAGCCAGGGCAGGAAGCGGCTGGTGGCGTCGCCGGTCAGCGGCAGATCGGAATGACGCCCGAACATCAGGCCGGCTCCTCCGGCGGCTGCAGCACCTTGGTCACCATGCCGTGCTCGATATGCAGGCGGGGATTATGGGCGAACCGGCGGACCAGCGATTCGTTGTGGGTCGCCACAACAATGGTGGTACCCAACTTGTTCAGTTCCTCGAACAGATACATCAGCCGCATGGCGATATGGTCGTCCACGTTGCCGGTCGGCTCGTCGGCCAGCAGCAGGTCGGGCCGCCCGATCACCGCGCGGGCGATGGCGACGCGCTGCTTCTGCCCGCCCGACAGGGTCGAGGGGCGCGCCCCGAGGTGATCGGCCAGCCCCACCCAGGCCAGCAACTCCGGCACATGCTTACGAATCTCGGATTCCCTGACCCCGCGGACCCGGAGCGGCAGCGCCACGTTGTCGAGCGCCGTCATATGGTCGAGCAGCCGGAAGTCCTGGAACACCACCCCGATCCGCCGCCGGAGCGCCGGTAATTCATAGCGCTTGGTATTGGCGATATCGCGGTCGAACAGCACCACCCGGCCCCGCGTCGGCCGCAGCCCCAGATACATCAGCCGCAGCAAAGAGGATTTGCCCGCGCCCGATGGGCCGGTCAGAAAGTGGAACGATCCGGCCGGCAAGGCGAACGTCACATCCTGGAGCACTTCCGGCCCCAGGCCATAACGTAGCCCGACGCTGTCGAACCGGATGATGTTTTCCCCACGAGGGCGATGCCGCACGGCGTCTTCTCCCGGACGGTGCGAAGGATGACACGGCTTCGCCCGGGGGGCAACTGCCGGGCTTCCCGATGTGGACCATCGCCCAAGACCGGTGGGCATGGGCAGCGGCACCATCAGCCCCCTCTCATCAAAGCCATCCCGGAATCCGGTGATGAACCTGCGTCCACGGTTGATTGCCCGGTGAAATTTATCGCATAGGGAATTGAACGTCTGTCATATGCATCTTATAAGGATTGCAAATGACCATTTGCACATCCTGAAGAAGGCATTGTCCACATGATACCAGCAAATTTGCCACTAATAGGAAGTCTGGCGCTGCGTCAGACCCGCCCGGACGATACCGACTTTCTGCTCAAGATGTTCATGGCGGCGCGGCCATGGCTGACCGAGACCTCGCACGACGCCGATTTCGTCCGCACCCTGTTCGAGGACCAGTACCGGATCACCCGGCATGGCCTGGAAACCCTCTATCCCGAACATCTTGACTTCGTGGTCGAGAAAACCGGCCAGTCGGTGGGACACCTGACCATCAATCTGGGCCGCGATGACTGGCGCCTCGGCATCGTCGAGATTCATCCGCGGGCCCGGCGCAAGGGCATCGGCCGCGATCTGGTCAAGAGCCTGCAGACCGCCGCCGGAAGCAAGCTGATCTCGCTGAGCGTCATGGCGATGACGTTTCCCAATGACGGGCTGCTGTTCTGGCTGAGCCAGGGGTTCCGGGTGGTCGACCAGAGGCCGCCCGCCGTCGGCTTGCTGTGGTATCCGCCGGGGCGGCCCTGGCCGCAATTGCCGGCGGCCGGCTGAGACGCGTGGCCTCGGTTGCCCGAGGCCACCGATCCCGCCTTCAGTTCAAGATCAATTGAAAAGCCGCCAGATTCTGCGTCAGCGTGCCGGGTACGATGCGGGTAATTCTCAGCGGCCCGATCAGCCCCAGGGTCGGGTGGAGGACGGTGTAATCTCCGCTGTCGGCATCACAAGGCAGCGGGACGGTGAACTGCACCGAAAAAGCGGCGCGGCGCGCGTCGGGGGCGGTGCTGCGCGGGCCGGCCGTGACGCTGGCGACCGTGACGGCCAGGGAGCGGCCCAGATCATCCGTCAGGACGATTTCGGTATTGACCAGCGGCTGGAAGGCGTCAATGGCAAGCGTGCTGATATCAGCCATGGGGATCTGTCCTTCGGTAGGGGGAAGAAAGGGTGCCAACTCCCCCTTGCGGGAGAGTTGGCGCAGAGATCAATCGCGCGAGGGATAGACCCCCTGCAGGGTGAAGATGAAGCTGAGCACCAGACAAGGCGACAGGGTGCTGACGCCAGCCGGGGTAGCGCTCCCGCCGCCGGGCTGCACCGCGACAGCGCCGCCATTGACGACGTTGAGGTTAACCGTGCGATCCGCGATGGCGGGGCTGAATTTGCTCCCATCCGCCGTGGCGCCGGACAGGGAAGCCCCGCTGATCGAAGCGCTGGGGCTCGACAGCGACGTCGCGTACAGGCCGTGGAATGCGGCGCCGGCGGTGGCCCCGGCCAGGTAGTTGGGGCCCGCCACGGTCGGAACGCCCGAGGGGGCGGCCGGCGTTGCCGTCGAAGCAGCGATGGCGACCGATCCGGAGACCGGCAGCGACGGATTTTGCACGGCACTCCCCGGAATGGTGACGGCCTGCGCTCCGGTCGTGGGGGCGAAGGTTGCCGCGTGGATATGGTTCGGAAGGTTGGCGGCGGTTATGGCGGACGTCAGCGCCCCGTCCACTTGGCCATTTACGTAGTTGATCTGCCGATTCACCGGTATGCCGGCGCCCAGCATGTTGCGCCCGCGAAGATCGGGGAGACCGAACACCTGCGAATTCGTCTGGCCATAGAGGGTGCCGATCAACGAATACACGGCTTGGTACTGGGTAATCGTCAGCATGGTACCGTCGCACAGGTGATAGCCGTAGGGCGCCCAGGTGACGGCCCAGGGAAAGATCGTGCCGATAAATGCATCCATAAGACATAACCTCCAATCAAGAGAGTAAGGCCTCGCCGCCGGTCACAGGGTGGCGGAGGTAAGGGTGTCTGCTCAGGGGGCGCCTCACTCCATACACAATCTCAACGAGCTTTATGTATGCAATATACATTGTGAGGATTGCCGCAATGAACACAACACTACCTAAGGGAGACATAAACCACACCATATGGCAATAGGATGTTTTAAGTTCGTAATTACTCCCTGTGAGTGCTTATGAATGCGTTATTACCCTCATTACATACATTCAGTTGCGGGCTTCGCCTGCGGAATTGCGTCGCCGCAGCCAATTCGAGGTCATGGAGTTTCGGCCTAACCAACTGGAAAGACGTGAAAATACGTCGTTCTTGGCATACCGCCATCAGGCTGGAGCATTTGATGCCAGGGCTTCCGGGCCGATACCTTGTGGCAAGGGGCGATGTTACGATTCACCCCTCTCCGTCGTCACATCTCGACGACACGTTACAGTGGCGATTACCGACGGAGTCGTGTAGCTTTCCCGTGATCGCGTTTTGGATGCAATACTGGCTGCGCCGCCGCGAGATGGCCTAGCCGGCGGATGGCATGACACTAATCGGGGGCAATATGATCAAGCCAATGACCACCGCATCCAGCGGGCAAAGGCACGGCCTGGGGCGGTCCGGCTCCCTGATCATGGCCCTGGAGCCGCGCATGATGTTCGACGGCGCTGCGGTAGCCGATGCCGCGCATGCCGCCGCCGATGCCGCCGCCAAGGCCCTGATTCCCGCCGTGGCCACTCCGGTCGAGGTGCGCGCAGCCGACCCCGCCAAGGACAACGGCAAGACGGAAGTCGCCTTCGTCGATACCTCGATCAGTGGCTATAAGACCCTGGAGGCCGGCATCCGCGACGGTGTCGCCATCGTTGAAATCAACGGCGGCCAAAGCGGCCTTGCCCAGATGGCGGCCTGGGCCGAGGCCCATACCGGCTATGACGCCATCCACGTGCTGTCGCACGGGTCCACCGGAGAGCTCATCGTCGGCACCGACATCGTCACCGATGCCACCTTGTCGACTCCGGTGGCACAGGCGGAACTGGCCGAAATCGGCCATGCCCTCAAGGCCGGCGGCGACCTGCTGCTCTACGGCTGCGATGTCGCCGCGGGGGCGGATGGGCAGCAATTCATCGCCGACTTGGCTGCCGATACCGGCGCGGTGGTCGAGGCCGCGACCCATCGGGTCGGTTCCGCCGATGCCGGGGGCAGTTGGACCCTGGACGCCGCGACCGGCTCCGTTGCCGTGGTGTCGCTAACCGCTCCCGGTTTCGAGGGGACGCTGCAGTTGGATATCACCTTCGATTATGAAGGTTCGACCGTATCGGGGTGGCCAGGCAATACGGTAGACCAGTCGAAGTCAGGAGAAACGCTAAGAGCCGTTTCGGTGGCCGATCAACTGGGGCAGTATACCCTTGGGTCTGGTAACCCGGCAATTGCCGAAGGTGAATCGCTAACTGCGTCCTACTCCCAAATTGGAGAATCATCCGTAGCATTTTCCCTTACGGATGGAAAACAATTCAATCTGGCGGCCATAACATTTGCCGAGTGGGGTCAACAGTCAGAAACGCTGACATTGACGTCAAACAAGAGTGGAACGGTAACCTTCAGCTTGCCGGCTGGAATCACCGGCGTAACAGCCGCTCAGGTGTTCACTCTGTCCGGGTCGGATGCCACGACCATGACCGGCATCACGTCGTTCACTGTTACCGGCAATACCACTGCCCCTAGCGGAGGCCTGTATTCTAACGCGAGTTTGTATCAGATCGGCTTCGACAACATCGCACTGCAGGACATCCATGCTCCCGGTCCCGCCGTGTCCAGCGTGTCCTCCACCACCGCCAACAGCAGCTATAAGGCCGGCAGCACCGTCGACGTCACCGTCAATTTCAGTTCGGCGGTCGATGTCTCCACCACCGGCGGCACCCCCTCCATCCTCCTGGAAACCGGCACCACCGATCACAGCGCCACCTATGTCAGCGGTTCGGGAACCACGGCGCTGCACTTCCAATACACGGTACAGGCGGGCGATACCTCCGCCGACCTGGATTTCCACGATACCGGCGCCCTGGTCCTCAACGGCGGCACAATCAAGGCCCATAGCGACGGCACCACCGACGCCACCCTGACCCTGGCCAGCCCCGGCGCCGCCAATTCGCTGGGAGCCAACAAGGCCATCGTCATCGACACCACCGCGCCCGGCGCGCCCTCCACCACCATTGATCTGGCATCGGCCAGCGACAGCTTTGCCGCGCCGGGCACCAACAGTGACAACATCACCAAGATCACCAATCCCACCGTCCGGGTCTCGCTGACCGGCACCAACGCGGTGGCGGGCGATACGCTGGAGCTGTTGCTGGGCGGATCGTCCCTGACCCATGCGACGACCAGGGCGCTGAATGCCTCCGATATTTCCAACACCTATTACGACTTCACGATTACCTCTGGCGACCTGGGTGGCGACGGGGCCAAGGTCCTGACCGCCAAGGTCACCGACGTGGCCGGCAATGTGGGTAATGCCGGCGGTTCGCTGACGGTGACCTTGGACACCACCGCGCCGGTGGTGTCGGGCGTCTCCATTCCGGTCGCGACCATGAAGGTCGGCGATACGGTGACCGCCACCATCACCGTGGCCGACGATGCCGGCAGCACCTACACGCTGGGAAGCTCGACCATCGGCGGCTTCGCCCTCAGCAATCTGCAACGGATCAACTCCACCACCTACACCGCCCAATTCACCGTCGCCAATGGCGGCACCGACGTCGCCGCCGCCGCCGATATCCCGACCAGCATCGTGCTGGTGGATATCGCCGGCAACCAGAATACCGCCTACACCACCGCCATCTCCCAGGCTGGCGACAAGATCGACGCCAACAAGCCGGTAATCTCGGCGGTATCGGTTCCCGCCACCACCATGAAGGTCGGCGACACGGTAACGGCGACCATCACCGTGGCCAATGATGGCGGCGACACCTATACCCTGGGAAGTTCCACCATCGACGGCTTCTCGCTCAGCAATCTGAGCCGGGTCAGCGCCACCAGCTACACGGCGCAGTTCACCGTCGCCAACGGCGGCACCGACGTGGCCGCCGCCGCCAACATCGCCGACAGCATCATCCTGGTGGACAGCGCCGGCAATTCCAGCACCGCCTTCACCACCGCCATCTCCCAGGGCGGCGACAGGATCGACGCCAACGTTCCGGTGATCAGCGCCGTGACGCTGGACACCAACAAATACAAGGTCGGCGCCACCATCACCGCCACCGTCACGGTGACCAGCGATACCGATACCTACACGCTCAATGCCGGCACCATTGCCGGTCATGCCCTGTCGAACTTCGCCAAGACCAACAACACCACCTATACCGGCACCTATGTGGTGCAGGACGGCGATACCGACATTTTCGCCGGCAATCCCGCCGTCAACGTGGTGGTGACCGATTCCGCCGGCAACAACAGCTCGGCCTTCACCACCGCCATCGCGGCGGCGACCACCATCGACGGTCACGCGCCGACCAATATCGCCCTGTCATCCTTGACCACAGCCCTGGCAGCCAATGGCACGGTGGGCACCTTCACAACCACCGACACCAACAGCGGCTCGGAGACCTTCACCTATGCGCTGGTCGCCGGCAGCGGCGGCAATGACACCGGCAATGCCAGCTTCACGGTGGACAACACCGCTCATTCGTTGAAGGTGGCGGGGTCAGTCCTGACGGCGGGCAGCTACAATGTCTATCTCCAGGTCACCGATGCCGGCGGCAACACTTTCAACAAAGCGCTGGTGATCACCGCCGTCGACACCCCGGTCGTCACCTCCATCAACCGCGCCGCCACCCAGGTAACCAAGGGCACCGGCGGGTTGGACTACACCGTGACCTTCAATCAGACGGTGGACAACGTCGATCTCACCGACTTCTCCGTGGTCAAGGGAGCCGGCGTCACCGGCACGGCGGCGATCACCGTCACCGGAGCAAACGGCTCGTCCGTCTACACCGTCCATGTGGCGGGGCTGGCGGGTGACGGCACCGTCGAACTGGACCTCAACAGCAGCAGCACCGGCATCGTCGCCCATTCCAACGGCACCACCGCCATCGCCACCGGCTTCGCCTTGGGCCAGACCTATACGCTGGATAACACCGCGCCGGGCGCACCCACGGCTTTGACCATCTCCGCCGACACCGGCACCTCCTCCACCGACGGCATCACCAAAACCCAGACTCAGTCCATCTCGGGCGCGGCGGAAGCCAACGCCACGGTTACCGTCTACAAGGATGGCGTGTCCATCGGCACAACCACCGCCGACGGCACCGGCGCCTGGAGCTACGACTACACCGGCACGACCCTGGCCGAGGGCACTTATGCCTTCACCGCCACCGCCACCGACGCGGCTGGCAACGTGTCGTCCGCCTCCACCGCCAAGTCGGTGACGGTGGACATCACGGCACCGGCGAGTCCGGCGGTGACGGCCATCTCCACCGACACCGGCACCTCGGGAACCGACCAGATCACCACCGACCAGACGCTCTCCATCAGCGGCACGGCGGTGGCCGGGTCGATCATCACCGTTTATAAGGACGCAGGGGTGCTGGCCGGCACGGTCACCGCCGACGGTTCGGGTAACTGGACCTATGACTACACCGGCACGACGCTGGCGGTAGGCACCTACGCCTTCACCGCCACCGCCAAGGACACGGCGGGCAATACCAGCACCACCTCGACCGCGCTGAACGTGCAGATCGTGGCAGCCCCCGCGGCACCCACCGCGCTGACCATCTCCAGCGATACCGGTACGTCCAACACCGACGGCATCACCAGCACCAGGACTCTGTCCATTTCCGGCACGGCCGGCGCCAACGCGGTGGTAACCGTCTACAAAGGCGGCGTGTCCATCGGCACCGCCACCGCCGACGGCACCGGCGCCTGGAGCTATGATTATACCGGCACGACCCTGGCCGAGGGCAGCTATGCCTTCACCGCCAAGGCGACGCTGAGCGGCCAGGACAGCGCCCTGTCCGCCACCAAGACGGTGGTGGTGGACGCCACGGCACCGGCGGCGCCGGCGGTGACGGCTATCTCCAACGACGACGGTTCATCCTCCACCGACGGCATCACCACCAACCCGAGGCAGGTCATTTCCGGCACGGCGGAAGCCAACGCGGTCGTCAGCGTTTACAAGGACAGCGTCCTGTTGGGCACCACGACTGCCAGCGGCACCGGCGCCTGGAGCTACGACTACACCGGCACGGCGCTGGCACTGGGCACCTATTCCTTCACCGCCACCGCCAAGGATGCGGCAGGCAATACCAGCAGCACATCCTCGGGCTATACGGTCAAGATAACCACCGACTCCACCGCTCCCGGCGCGCCGACGCTGGCGGCGACGGGCGGAACCTCGACCTCGGTGCCGATCACCGGCACGGCGGAAGCGAGCTCCACGGTGAAGGTCTATGATGGCTCCACCCTGCTGGGCACGGTGACCGCCGATGGAGCGGGCAACTGGACCTATACCGCCACCCTGGCGGTGGGCACGCACTCCGTAACCGCAACGGCGACCGATGCGGTCGGCAACGTGTCGCAGGCTTCGACCGCGGCGTCAGTGACCATCACGGCAGCGGCACCGCCTCCGCCGCCTCCGCCGCCTCCGCCGCCAATCCCCGAGCCCCCCAAGCCGGCTCCGCCGCCGGCACCACCGCCGCCGCCGCCACCACCACCACCGGCCCCTGCTCCCATTCCCGACGCGCCGTCGGCGCCAAGAGCCGAAGCGCAGCCGACCCTGACGATTCCGGCGGCCAACACCTTCCAGGTGGTTGTGGCTGCCAAGGCGGCGGGAGCCCCCGACGCCCTGGTGATCAACCAGCCGATCCGGGATTCGGTGGTCGCCGAGGGTGCGCGGCTTTCGGTAACCATTCCGGCGGCGGCTTTCGCCGATACCCGGGCGGACGCCACGGTGACGCTGGTGGCGACGCGGTTGAATGGGACGGCGCTGCCGGGCTGGATGGTGTTCAACCCGCAGACCGGCACGTTCGAGGGCCAGCCACCGCCCGGCTTCAGGGGTGAGGTGGTGGTCAGGGTCATTGCGCGGGACAATACCGGCCACGAGGCGGTGCAGACCTTCAAGATTCAGGTGGGCGAAGCCGGCCAGGGCAATGTGGCGCCGCAAGGCGGCGAGGGCCAGGGGCAAGGTGAACGTGGTCAGGGCCAGCCGTCTCAGGGCGGCCAAGGCCGGACCGGCGACGCAGGGGGACTCTCCAGGCATGCCGTCCTCACGCCGGCGGGCAAGCCGTCCCTGACCGAGCAATTGCGGTCCATGAGCAAGGAAGGACGGCTCGCCAAACAGGTGGCCGTGTTCGGAAACATGATGAATGGCGGCAAGGCCGCTTGATGGTCAGGGGGAAAGTATGAGGTTTAAGATTTCCAGCGGCGGCAGATTGCTGGCCTCGGTATCCCTGGTTGCGCTGCTGTCTGCCTGCGCGATGACGCCGGAGCCGTTTTCCAAGGACGAGCTGGCGGCCCAGTCCGGCTCCGACCGGGCCGACATGTTCAAGAGCGGGGCGCCGCTGACCGGGCCGCTCTCGGTATCGGACGCCATCGCCCGCGCCCTCAAGTACAATCTGGACAAGCGGTCCAAGATGATGGAAGAAGCGCTGGCCCTGGGGCAGCTGGACGTGGATCGCTTCGATCTGCTGCCCAAGCTGACCGCCAATGCGGGCTATAACGAACGGTCGGAGCCCAACGCCACCAAGTCGCGCGACCTCTATACCCAGACCACCGGCACCGCCAATCCGACCTATTCGGCGGATCGCTTCGCCAAGACCGCCGATCTCACCATGTCGTGGAACATCCTGGATTTCGGCCTGACCTATTACACCGCCAAATCCAATGCCGACCGCGCCCTGATCGCCACCGAACGCCGGCGCAAGGCGGTTCATAACCTGATTTCCGAGGTCCGCTTCGCCTATTGGCGGGCGGCGGCCTATCAGACCTTGCAGGGCGATGTGGAGAAGGCGGTGGGCGAGGCCCGCTTCGCGCTGGACAAGGCCCGGCAGGTGGAGAAGGAGAATCTGAGGGCTCCGGTAGAGAGTTTGCGCTACCAGAAATCGCTGCTGGAGACGCTGCGCCAGTTGACCGCCATCCAGCAGGAACTGTCCACGGCGCGTATCGAGCTGGCGGCGCTGATCAACGTGCCGCCGGGGACGGAAATCACCCTGGCGGTGCCGGAAGCCATGACACCGCCGCAGTGGGGGACCCCGCTGGACCGCATGGAGGAGCTGGCCTTCCTCAACAACCCCGATCTTCGCGAGCAGGGCTATCTGACCCGTATTTCGGTCGATGACACCAAGAAGGCCATCATCAGGATGCTGCCCGGCGTGACCTTCACCGCCAGCCGGAATTACGACTACAACAGTTTCCTGGTGGATAATCACTGGTACGAGGCTGGAGCCAAGCTCACCTGGAATCTGATGAATGTGATTTCCGGTCCGTCGGCGCTGAAATATGCCGAGACCAATGAGGATGTGGCCAAGTCCCGGCGCCTGGCGCTCCGGATGGCGGTGCTGGCCCAGGTGCATGTGTCCGAGCGGCAGTTCCGCAACGCCACCAGCCAGTTCGAGCAGTCAGACGAGCTGTGGAAGGTGGACCGGCGTCTGGCGGAACTGTCCGACGCCAAGGCCGCCAACGACGCCAGCGGCATGCTGGAGCGGGTGGCGGGCCATGCCTCGGCCATCGCGTCGCAGCTTCGGCGCTTCCAGACCTACGCCCAGGTGGAGCAGGCCTATGCCAAGATGCAGGCCACCATGGGCGATGATCTGCTGGCCGATTCGGTGGCGACCCACGATCTGCCCGGCCTGTCGGCGGCCATTGCCAAACGCCTTGAAAGCTGGGGCCGCGAGACCGCGCCGCAGCCGCCCGCCGTCACCGCCGAGCCGCAGGTGGCGGAACGGACCGCCCCCTCCTCCGGGGTCGAGCCCGTCAAGGCCGAGAGCGGTCTGCTTGCCCCGGTGTTCGACTGGCTCGGCCGGGAGGTGTCGCGCGGGCTTCGCGGCGGCGGTTCCGATGACCGGACCATCGCCCATGCCGGTCCGCCAGCGGATGCATCCGCCCGATGAGGGCGTTGGTCGCCATGGGATTGCTTCTGGTGGCGGCGTCGGCTCAGGCCCAGGAACTGCGTGCCCAGCTGTCTCCCCGGGACTTCACCACCCTGGCGGCCGAAATCGGGGCCAAGGTGGAGAAGATCGGCGCGCGCGAAGGCGAACGCTTCACCAAGGGTCAGGTGCTGGTCGCCTTCGACTGCTCTGTCAACCGGGCCCAGTTGGACGAGGCCCGCGCCACCCAGTCGGCGGCCAACAAGACGGTGGCGGTGAACAAGCGCCTGCTGGAGCTTCAGACCGTGGGCAAGCTGGAGACCGAGCTCTCGGAAGCCGAAGCGGAGAAGGCCCGCGCCAAGGTCGCCGCCATGACGGCCATGGTGTCGAAATGCTCGGTCCCGGCCCCCTTCGACGGGCGGGTGGTGGAGCAGAAGGTGCGGTCCCAGCAATTCGTCCAGCCGGGACAGGCGCTGTTGGACATCCTGGACGATTCGGTCCTGGAGCTGGACTTCGTGGTGCCAAGCAAATGGCTGGTCTGGCTGAAGCCGGGCCATGCCTTCCAGGTGGCCATCGACGAGACCGGCAAAAGCTATCCGGTCAAGCTGACCCGCGTCGGCGCCCGTATCGATCCGGTCAGCCAGTCGGTGCGGATCACCGGCGCCATCGGCGGACACTTTCCCGAATTGTCGGCGGGGATGAGCGGCAAGGTGCTGCTGGCGCCACCGTCATGATGGATTTATCCCGGGGACTCGCCCGGCGGCCATGAGCGCGTTCTTTCTCGCCCTCATTGATCTGGAACAACGGATCCTGGCGGCTGGGCGCCCGGTGGAAATCGCCTTCCTGGCGGTGGATCTCGCCCATTCGCTGATCCCCTATCGGCAGGCGGCGCTGTGGAGCCGAGGCTCGGGCGTGGCGGCCCTGTCGGGAGTGGCCACGGTCGAGGGGGGCAGCCCCTACGTGCTGTGGCTGGAACAGGTGTTGCGGAAACTTTCCGACCGGGACGGTCCCGCCGCCATCACCGCATCCGACCTTCCCGCCGCCCTGGCCGAGTCCTGGAGCGACTGGCTGCCCGCCCATGCCGTGATCCTGCCCATGGGCGGCGAGATGCTGCTCTATGCCCGCGACGACGTCTTTGCCGATAACGAGATCGCGCTGTTGGCCCATTTGGCCGCCCTGGTGCGGGTCTCGCGTCAGGCCCTCGCCCCGAAAAAGCTGGCCTTAAAGCTGCCCAAGGGCCGCCGGGCCTGGGGACTGGCCGCCGCCGGAGCGGTCTTGGCGGTCTTTCCCATCACCGGCTCGGTCCTGGCTCCCGCCGATGCGGTGCCCGCCCATCCCGTCATGGTCCGCGCTCCGCTGGACGGAGTGGTGGAACGGATCGTCGTCCAGCCCAATGACCGGGTCGTCGAAGGACAGAAGCTGTTCGAGCTGGACCCGACCGCCCTTTCCGGGCGACTGGATGTGGCGCGCCAGCAATGGGGGACGGCGGAGGCGGAATACCGTCAGGCCGCCCAGGCCATGGTGTTCGACGCCAAGGCCAAGGCCCAGGTCGCCATCCTGGCGGGCAAGGCGGAAGAAAAGGCTGCCGAGGTCCGTCTGCTGGAAGGCCAGCTGGCCCGCATCTCGGTCAAGGCGCCACGCGCCGGCATCGCGGTGTTCGATGACCCCACCGACTGGATCGGCAAGCCGGTGGCGGTGGGCGAGAAGGTGATGGCGGTGGCCGACGAGACCGATACCGAGGTGGAGGCCTGGGTCGCCGCCGCCGATATGGGGGAAGTTCAGGCTGGCGCCAAGCTGACCCTGTTCCTCAATACCGCTCCCCTGTCGCCGGTGCGCGCCACGGTCCGGACCATCGCCTACGAGGCATCCGCCCGTCCCGATGCCACCATCGCCCACCGGGTCCGCGCCAATCTGGCCGAGGGCGAGGCCAAGCCGCGTCTGGGCCTGAAGGGAACCGCCCGCATCGACGGCGACAGAGTACCGCTGATCTGGTGGCTGTTCAGAAAGCCGCTGGCGGCGGTACGCCAGTTCCTGGGGGTGTGAGGATGGAATGGCCGGGATGGCCGGGCTGCCGCCCGAACCCGCCTGGAGCCATGCTCCAGACCTCCTTTTTGCTTATTGATAGAATCAAAGGGAGTTCGAGGCATCGCCTCGGTGCAGCCCCACAGGGGCAAACGACGCCCCAAAGGGGCGATCCCGAAGGGACGAGCGAAGCGAGCATATGGGTTCGGGCGATAGCCCAGGGGCGAAGCCCATGAACACCACCGCCGTCCTGCCACCGCTCCGCGAGGAGCTGACCCTGCATGACGGTCCCGCCGGTCAGGACGGCGCGCCGACCTGGACCCTGCATGATCCCTTGCGCAACCAGTACTTCCACCTGTCCTGGCCCGCCTTCGAGATCCTGAGCCGCTGGCAGTTGGGCGATCCCGAGGCGGTGGCAGGGGCCATCCGCGCCGAAACCACCCTGCACCTGGACCCCGAGGACGTGGCCGATGTGGTGGAGTTCCTGGCCCGCAGCCAGTTGCTGAAATCCTGCCGGCCCGACGATGTGGCCCGGTTGCTGGCCATCCATGACGCCCACAGGACGTCCTGGGTTACCTGGCTCCTGCACCATTACCTGTTCTTCCGCATTCCCCTGGTGCGGCCAGACCGGATGCTGGACACCCTGTTGCCCCGTGTGGCCTGGCTGGGCGGGAGGGGGTTCCAGCTGGCGACTCTGCTGGCCCTGGTCGCCGGACTGTTCCTGATCGGACGGCAATGGAGCACCTTCGTCGCCACCTTCGTCGATCACTTTTCCATGGAGGGGCTGGCCGCCTTCGGCATCGCCCTGGCCCTGGCCAAGGTCATCCACGAGCTGGGGCATGCCCTGACCGCGAAGGCGTTCGGCTGCCGGGTGCCCACCATGGGAATCGCCTTCCTGGTGATGATGCCGGTGCTCTATACCGACGTGAACGAGGCGTGGAAGCTGACCAGCCGCCGCAAGCGTCTGCTGATCGGCGGAGCCGGAATCATCGCCGAGCTGGCCTTGGCGGTATGGGCGACCCTGGCCTGGGGATTGCTGCCCGAGGGGCTGCCCAAATCCATGGCCTTCACCCTGGCCGCCACCACCTGGATTTCGTCGCTCGCCATCAATCTGTCGCCGTTCATGCGTTTCGACGGTTATTTCCTGGCCATGGACGCCCTGGGCCAGCCCAACCTGCACCCGCGGAGTTTCGCCCTGGCCCGCTGGCATCTGAGAGAAGTGCTGTTCGGTCTGGGGGAGCCGGTGCCGGAGCATCTGCCGGCCGCGACGCGGGCCTGGATGATTGCCTTTGCCTGGGCGGTATGGGTCTACCGCCTGACCTTGTTCCTTGGTATCGCGGCGCTGGTCTATCACGTCTTCGTCAAGGTTCTGGGCATCGTCCTGTTCGCCGTCGAGATGGGCTGGTTCGTGGCCCGGCCGTTCCTGCTGGAATTCGCCGAATGGAAAAAGCGGGCGGCGGCCATCCGGGCCGGCGGCCGCGGTCGCTGGCCGCTGGGGTTCCTGCTCGTGGCCCTGCTGGTGCTGGCGGTGCCGTGGTCGGGCCGCGTCTCGGCTCCCGCACTGCTGAAGGCCCGCGAGCATGTGACCCTCTATGCCCCGACGCCCGGACTGCTGACCGGGATTCTGGTCAAGGCCGGCGACGACGTGGCGGCCGGCGCCATCCTCGCCCGCCTCGACAATCCCGATCTGGAGCTTCGATTGCAACAGACCGAACGCCGCATCGGAGTGCTGAAATACGAGCTGTCGGCCATGGGGTTCGAGGACAGCTTCCGTGCCCGCGTCCAGGCCATCGCCCAGGAACTGGAATCGGCCCTGGCGGAAAAGGCGGCGCTGGCCCGCGATCACGACCGCCTGACTCTGACCGCCCCCATCGCGGGCACCGTCATCGACCTGTCGACCGTGGTGCAGCCGGGACAGTGGATCAACCCCAGGGAACCGGTTCTGGCCCTGCGCGCCGGCGCCGTGATCGAAGCCTATGTGGCCGAGGACGACCTTCCCCGTATTCAGCCGGGTGGCAAGGCCTTCTTCATCCCGGAGGGCAGTGGCGACACGCTTGCCGCCACCATCGCCGCCATCGACCGCACCGCGGTCAGGGTGCTGGGCGATCCCGAGCTGACGGTCCCCTATGGCGGCTCCATCCCCGCCCGCTTCGACAGTAAATCCCTGCTGCCCGACATGGCGGTCTATCGGGTAAGATTGACCCTGGATGCCGCCGCCGCCGCGCCCATCCGCGGCACGGTCCATATGGACGGCAAGCGCCGCAGCATATTGGGACGAGCCTTCCGATCCGTCGCCGCCGTGATCATCCGGGAAATGGGCATGTGAGGCCGCAAACAGGAGAACCCACCATGACGCTGAAATCCCTGGCCCTGGCCGCCCTGCTGCTGGCCGCTCCATCCCTGGCCCTGGCCCAGCCCGTCACCATCGACAGGAACTACGAGGCCGAAAAGACCGCCGAAATCTCCAATGCCAAGCTCCAACTGGCAACGCAGCCGGGTTCGACGGCGATCCAGGAACTCAACGAGGCCGAAAACACCCTGCGGCGCCTCAAGGAAACCAAACCCGCCGATCAGCGCCGCAAGATCGCCGCCGAGTTGGAAATGGCCATCACCCGGCTGAAGATCGCGGCGGGAGCAAGATAGTTCGCCGACATCCGCTTTCATGCGAAGCGGTCTCTAATTCTCGGATGTCTTCGGGATGGTGAAGTAAAAGGTGGTGCCCTGGCCGGGTGTGGAATCGAACCAAATCGTGCCGTTGTGGCGGCTGACGATGGCCTTGCAGATCGCCAGCCCGACGCCGGTGCCGGGGAACTCGCCGACCGTATGAAGGCGCCGGAATATTTCGAAAATGTCCTGCTGGTTCGCCTGAATGCCGATGCCGTTGTCCGCGACGGCGAACCGCCAGGCGCCTTCCTCGCTGCTAGCCGTCACCGAAACCGATGGGGCCATGCCGCTGCCATGGAACTTGATGGCATTGCCGATCAGGTTCTGGAAGACCTCCATCAACTGGGTCGCATCCGCCACGACCTCCGGCAGGGTGCCCACGGAAATGGCGGCCCCGCTTTCCGAGATGCTCTCGTGCAGATTTTCGATCGCTGCCTCACAGGCCGATTGTGACGATATCGGGGAGAACTTTGCCTCCTTGGCGTCAATGCGTGAGAATACCAGCAGATCGTTGATGAGATCGTGCATCCGTACGGATGATTTGACGACGAACGAAATGTATTCGGCGGCTTCGTCGTCCAATTTGTCGGCGTATTTTCTGGCCAGCAACTGGACGAACGATGTGATGCTGCGCAGAGGCTCCTGAAGATCGTGGGAGGCGATATAGACGAAGCGGCTCAGAGATGTGTTTGAATTGACCAGCTCCTGGATCAACTCCTGCATCTCCTGCTCCTTGGCCTGCCGGATGGCGATGTCTTTCTCCAGCTCGGCATTGGCTCCGGCAAGTTCCGTGAAGGCGGCGTACAGGTCTCCGGACATGGAATTGATCGCATCGACCATCCGGTCCAGTTCATCGCGACAGGCCGGCTTGGGGCGCTCCAGCACCAGTTCCAGCGGGGTGGCGTGCCGGTCGTGGTTGTCGAGGGACCCGGCAATGGCCGTGAGGTGGCGGGTAACCAGACGGTGGATGATGAACAGGATGAACATTGAGACCAGGAAGGTCTTGATCCCCTGGGAGACGAGAATCACCACGGTCTTGTCGAGCAATCGACCATAGACTTCGGCCAGCGTGGCCTCGGCGTACAGAACGCCGATGGTTCGGATGGTGCCGCGGTCGTCGTACACCATGGGATAGTCGCGTCGAACCACGGCCCGTTCGTGCCGATTGCCGGCGGTGACCACCAGGGGATGCGCCACCTCGGGGACGGTCTCGCGCACCTCGAGGGCTTGCATGTCGGGAAGGCGCAGGATTCCATCCAATTGGACCTGAATCTGGTTGGCGTCGAGATTCCACAGGCTGCCCGATAGGCTGCGGAGGTAACTGCGCTCAATTTCGCCGAGCCGGTTCTCGATCGCGCCGACATCACGACGGTAGTCCAGATAGAGCTGAAGGATCGTCGACAACAGTGTTACGAGGGAGCTGAACAGGACAATGGCAACAAGCTGCCGGGCAGCAATGCCACTTCGCCCAAAAGGCGACCAGCTTTGCTGCTGGGCTTGGGCGTCTCGTCCCGGATGATCCACTGGGTCTTCAGCCAAGTCTATTCCAACGCCCCCTCGACACGAATATGCGCCGAACGGCGGCATTCGTCTCCTGCCAAGATGCGGACGGAAAGACAATGCCGGAAACCCCAGGCATCAGTAGGCCTTTTCGAGACGATCAAGGGTACCATCGGCCCACATCTCCCGGATCGCCCGGCCGAAGGCCGGCATCAGATCAAGGTTGGGCGACTTTCTCGCACATTGCAGCACCAGCGGGATGGACCCCAATTTCAGGGGCGGACCGAACTCGTCGGTCAGGCCCTCCTCCTTGATCAGGAACTGAATGGTGTGGGTGGCTCCCGCCACCGCATCGAGCCGGTTGTGGGTGGCCTTGGTGATGCCCATCAGGTAATCGGTATCCAAATCCTTCCTGATGGCGGAATCGTTGTCGAAACGGTCGCCGAGCGACAGGCCGCGCAGCACCGAGACCGTCTTGCCTTGCAGATCCTCATAGCGATCCAGTCTGATACCCTTGCGCGGAATGGCTCCGATTTCATGATTGGAGACCAGCTCGCCCTTCACGACGATGCGGTCGCGCTCCTCGGTCCAGACGATGATGGTGCAATCCTGCCGGCCGGATTCCAGCTCATGGTCAATACGGGCGAAGGGTTGAAGCGAAATGGCGATGCGGTGCCCGGTGCGCCGCTCCAATTCACGAACAACCGCAGGGAACAGCCCGACCTGCTCGCCGGTCTTCCTGTCCGCCGACGCCCAGGGGGCAGCCTCTATGGTGACGAAATTGAGATCGCGGGCATAGGCACTGATCGGGAGCGTCAGCGACCCCACAACCATCAGCTTGGCCAGTGTGGTTCTCATGGAACATTCCCAACCCGCGAGAGGACCCGTTCGGCGAAAAGCCGGGAAAGGATAGCCTGGATATTTTTGGACGGCTATGCCCGAGAGCGTCAGCCTGCTCAGCCACAACATGACCGCGGAGACTGCGAGAGCATCCGGCTCGATGCCGGGACTGAGGGCACCCTAGGCCCGGTGGAAGCTATGGGTGGCCGAAAGGGCCTCGAATGATCCGGCCGCCGATTTGGACATAAAGGGAATATAAAAAGAACAAAATGGGTTTTCTTCCGCCTTGTTTCGTGGTATGAAAGCCGATCAACGCCAGAACTGCGCCCGGACTGCCCCAAGCGGCTCCGGGCGTTATCGTTTTCACCCGTCGCGCAGATTTCGCCGTCCCGATCGTTTGTCCGGGCGGACGAAGCCTCGCGCCCATCCCCAAAGGGGCTTCCCGATGTATTACGATTCCGAAGACGATCCCGCCGCCGCCCGGCGGCAGGGCAGCCAAAGCACGATCATGCCCGGCGATGATCAGCCGGACTTCCCCCCCTTCCCGACCACCGACCCCTTCAGCCTCAACCGGCGGCGGCCCAATCTGCTCGACCACATCATGGGCTTGCCGCCCCAAGGCGATCCGCCGGCCCAGCCTTTCCCCACCTCTCGGGCCGGCTTGGGCGGCGTCACCAAGCCCAGCCTGCTCGATCTGGCCATGAGCGCTCCGCCTCCCATGGAAGACGGCGGCGGCACCGTCTCGGATTCGCCCTTCGGCCTGCCCGCGCCGAAGTCCGGCGGGCTGCCGTGGGACCCCACCGACGGCACCGCCCAGGGGCCGCAGCCGACCGAAGGCACCGGCCAGCCCAAGCTGCCGAAGCTGACCGGCCCGGACGACGGCACCGGCTCGCCGCAGGCCAACTCCTTCATGGCCCCGCCGCCCCCGACCGCCGAGGACTGGCGGCGCTATGATGCCGAGTACAAAGCCTGGGTGGACCAGAACAGCGCCATCCTGGAGCGGAACAAAGTGTTGAAGGAGCAGGGCTATCCTCCTCTTCCGGTACCGCCGCCGCCGAACCGGCCGGGAGAACGGATTCCCGGGGCCCTGTATCTGATGGGCGATAGCGGCTCGGCCGCCGCCGATCCCGCCCTCACCCTGCCGAAATCGCCCTTCGGCTCCAGCGACGGGGCCGATCATTGGGCGGCTGGCAACATGGCCGACGCGCTGCTGGGCAAGGGCGACTACGCCGACACCGTCACCCACTATCTGGGCCAAGCCAAGGCCGATCCCGCCGGCACCCAGGCGGAACTCGCCGCCGTCTACGATAGGATGGCGGGTGCCGACCCGGCCTCGGCGGCGAAGTTCGTCTCGCAGATGGGCGCAGCGGGACTGGCCGACGACACCCCGGGCACCCCGCCGCCTCAGCCCAATCCGCCCGAGGCCACGGCTCCGCCCGCCCGGCCGGAACCGGAGGACCCCGCCCCGACCGCGGGACTGCCGGCCGAAGCCGCCGATGCGCCTTCGACCAAAGGTGTTCAGGTTGCCGAGGCGGATACCGGAACCAAGACGGATGCCGCTCCCGCCACCGAGACCGCCCAGCCGACGAGCAACAATCAGGCCCCTCCGCAGATCGATCTGGACAAGGCGGCCGCGAAATTGAACCAACAAGCCGAGCCGACGTCACAGGGCGACTGCGGGAAATACGTAAAAGCCGCCTTGCAAGCGGGCGGCAAGACGGTGGGAGAAGGCATTAGAGACGCCAAGGACATGGGGCCGGCACTACAGAAAGCCGGCTTTGATCCGGTTGACAAAGCTGCGTTCATTCCCCAAAAAGGCGACGTCGTCGTCCTCCAGCCCTATCCCGGTGGCCGCAAAGAAGGCCATATTGCCATGTATGACGGTAAACAGTGGATATCCGACTTCAAGCAGAAGGACATGTGGGGTGGCCCAGGATATCGCAGCAGCCAGCCGCCCTATCAGATTTATCGCAGCAAGCCTTAGTGGCTTGGCCGTTCTGCTGAACGCAGTTCCTGTGGTCGCGGCGGAAAAGGAGAGTATCGAGCAGGGGCACGTTGCCCCTGCTCAGGTCTTTCAGCCACCATCGAGTGACGCCGAGCGGGCGTTGAACTCTATCCTGAAATGGCGGGATCCTGGCGGGCCGGTATACAGATTCCTGACCGACCAGAACGGCGGCCGGAAACTTTATGAAAAGCGGTTTGATCGCCATTTTACCGTGCCGCTTCTGGATGCGGTTGCTGCCCTGGAGCGCAAACTGGTCAAAGAAGAGTGCCGCGGGAGGTATGTCGAGGGAGATATGTGCGGGATTGGATACAATCCGCTCAACTGCGCTCAGGACGACCCGCCGAATGGCTATCACTTCCTTGTGGAAAGCGCCGGCGAGGGAACCGAGGTCATCGCCACGGCTTGGCGGGCTTCCGGTCCGGTTACGGCGCGATATCGAGTGACTAGATATCATGGGACCTGGGCAATCGACGCCATTTCCTGTCCCGACGGCGACAGCTTCAACTGGTAGGAAATGCGTAAACCCGGAAGCAGACGCCCCACCATCTCCCCACAAAAAAACCGCTCTGCCCTATTACAGCCCTATTAAACCAAAACCCCGCCACCACTGGTGCGGGGTCTTATTGGCTAAGGGCTTGATTTTGCCGGTAGAAAATGGCGCGCCCGGAAAGACTCGAACTTCCAACCCCCAGATTCGTAGTCTGGTGCTCTATCCAATTGAGCTACGGGCGCTTGCCGCTCAGCCAGGGTTCCCCCTAGCGAGGACGCGGACCATACACAAACGGACCGGGGCCTGCAAGGGAGAAAATTGAACCTTGGAATCACCCCAATCCCTGCGGACTCAAACGAGGACAATGTACCATCTGTCGAAATGCACACTTGTGGCCGCTTGGTCATTTGCGTAAAATCCGCCCCAAAGTTTGCAGGGGGCTGTGATTTTCATTTCTTCGAATGATCGTGCACCCGGCGGTATTTGACCGAACTGGCGACCCAAAGGATAAGCTATCCCAATGGCCCTGAAAAAGATCCATGCCGCGGCGCTGAGCGCGGTTCTCCTGTCAGGCGGATGTTCGTTCGCCGAGGATGCGCTATTCCCCGCAAGCGGGACTGTGGCCCCCGGCCAGTCGGCGATTAACGCCGAGCAGCTTCCCGCCGAAGGGCCGCCGGCCCTGGGGTCGTCCAGCTTCGACTCCGTCGGAGTCACGGCGGGCTCTGCCACCGGCACCTTCGTCGGCAGCAAGGTCGTGGCGTTGCGCGGCGACCTGCAGTCACTGCAATCGACCCTGGCCCGCCAGAACCAGTCGCTGCAGCAGATCCGCAACGAAACGGTGCAGGATTCCCAGCGGTATCACGGCACCGTCGCCGCCATCAACGCCCGCCTCCAGGTCGGCACCACCCCCGGCAACCCGGTGCTGACCCAGCAATGGAACGCCGCCCAGGGTGAGCTGGACCGCATCACCGACGACGTGCTGAAGATGAACCGGCTCACCAACGAGGTGACTGCGTCCTCGACCATGGCCGGCTTCCTGCTGGATTCGGTCCGCGCCGCCCGTTCGCTGTCCGGCGCCGTCGATGAGGATCATCGCCAGCTCCGCATCCTCGAGGACGAGACCAACCGGACCGTGGTGATGGTCGAGCGTTTGCTCTCCGAGCTGACCAGCGACGCCACCCGCCAGCAGCAATACGTGGCGTCGGAAAAGCAGAACCTCAACACCCTGGCGCTGGGCATCAAGAATGGCGCCCTGTTCGCCGGCGGCCTTGCCCGGATGAACGCCAGCTATGATGCTGCTCCCGCCCGTGCCGCACTGGCTTCCGGCGAGATGCCGCTGGTGACCATCCGCTTCGACAAGCCCAACGTCAATTACGAGCCGGCGCTGTATGCCGCCATCAAGAGCGCGCTGGATCGCCGCCCCAACGCCACCTTCGACGTGGTCGCGGTCTCGCCGGTGGGCAACACCCCCGGCCAGCAGGCGCTGGCGGCGTCCAACGCCAAGCGCAACGCCGATTCGGTCCTGCGGTCCATGACCAACATGAACCTGCCGGCCAACCGGGTGCGGACCAGCGCCACCACCAGCGCCAATGCCGCCGGTGGCGAGGTTCAGGTCTTCGTGCGCTAAGCCAAAGAATTCCATGGAACAGGAAGAAGCCCCGGGCCGCAAGGTCCGGGGCTTTTTCTTGTCCTATTCCCGGGGAATGGCCAGGAGGTCGGGCAGAAGGCCGTCGTAGACCAGATCGTCCAGGATATCGGCAACCATGTCGCGGGCCATATGGGACGCGGCGGCGCTGCCCAGCATCATGGTGAAATAGCCCATCAGCAGGCCGGTGGTCCGCACCTGCTCCACCGGCTGGCCGCGAAGGGCGCGCCGGGCCGGCGACACGGTGTTGATATGGGCCATCGCCAGCTCCTGCAAGGCCGCCTTCAGCAGCCCTTCCAGGGTGTTCTTTTCCAACAGTGCCTGGTATTGCGGATTGTCGCGCTCCCTCGACGCCCAGGATGGATCGGTCGCCGATTGCAGGCCCGGCTGGGTATCGACCTGCTCCATCAGCTTGGCCACCATCCGGGCCGCCGACAATTCCTCTTCCTCGGTACAGCCATTGGCAACCGTCATGGCCATCAGCGCATGCAGGCGAGCGAGGATATGGGCGCGGTCGGCGGTATTCATGACCCAAGTCTAGAACGACGGAATGAAATCTGTCGATGGGGAAGAGAAG
>Ga0265313_10000270_pt1 | contig 56761 bp, 65 predicted proteins | sample 4123metaG_FD_203122 | JGI IMG/M metagenome (GOLD analysis project Ga0265313, IMG submission 203122) | Rhizosphere microbial communities from Carex aquatilis grown in University of Washington, Seatle, WA, United States - 4-1-23 metaG | ecosystem: Host-associated > Plants > Roots > Rhizosphere >... | reverse complement strand
GTCATCACCAAGATGTAGAGATCGAGCAGGATCGACCATTTCTCGATATAGTAGAGGTCGTGCTGGACGCGCTGCATGATCTTGTCGACCGTGTCGGTCTCGCCCCGCCAGCCATTGATCTGCGCCCAGCCGGTGATGCCGGGCTTGACCTTGTGGCGCGCGAAATAGCCCTCGACGGCCTCGTAGTAGAGCTTGTTGTCGGCCTTGGCCTGCAGAGCATGCGGACGCGGTCCGACGATCGACAGTTCCCCGCGCAGCACGTTGAACAGCTGCGGCAGCTCGTCGATCGAGGTCTTGCGGATGAAGCGGCCGACGCGCGTGACACGCGGGTCGCCCTTGGTCACGAGCCTTGCGGCACCTGCATCGGTCATGTCGGTGCGCATCGAGCGGAACTTGTAGACCTCGACCAGCTCGTTGTTGAAGCCGTGGCGCTTCTGCTTGAAGAACACCGGGCCCTTGCTGTCGAGCTTGATGGCGATGGCCGTCGCAAGCATGATCGGTGACAGCAAGATGAGCGCCAGCACCGCAACGGCCTTGTCGAAGATCCACTTGAAAACGAGATTCCAGTCCGAGATCGGCCGATCGGCCATGTCGAACACCGGCACGTCGCCGACATAGGAATAGGCACGGTCGGTAAAGCGCAGCTTGCTCATATGGGCGCTGAGGCGGATGTCGACCGGCAGCACCCAGAGCTGGTTGAGCATTTCGAGCACGCGTTTCTCCGCGCTCAACGGCATCGAGACGATCACGAGGTCGATGCGCGTCTGGCGGGCGAACTCGATCAGGTCGGCGACCTTGCCGAGCTTGGGCAGGCCGGCCACGGATTCGGGGGAGCGCTCGTCGATGCGGTCGTCGAACAGGCCGAGCAGGCGCACGTCGCTGTCGGCGCCGCGCTTGATCGAGTCCACAAGTGTCTCTGCGTCGTGCCCGCCGCCGACGATGACGGTACGGCGCCGGAGCCTGCCCTCGGCAGTCCATTGCAACACGAGTGCGCGCAGTGACAGGCGGAACAGCACCAGCACGACGGCGCCGCCCAGATACCAGCCGGCGAGCCAGACGCGCGAGACGACTTCGCCGCCGCCAAGGACCAGGCCGACGCAGAGCAGCACGGTGAAATCGACCGACCACGCGGCGAGGGCGCGGCCGATCTGCGGCAGTCCGGTGCGGTAGGCCGCCACGCGGTGGGTTCGCGCGGCGTTGAGCAGCGCGTTCGCGAACAGCGTCGTGACGAGGATGGCGAGGAGATAGATCGCGGCGGCGCCCGATTGCACGTAGCTGGCGTAGAGCGCGTAGCCGAGGGTTGCGAGGAGCAGTGCCTCGACCAGCTGCGCGACCCCGACGATGACCGCGTTCGAATAGCTCGGCTCAATCGGCGTCGCGATGATTGCGCGTGCCTCGGGGCCGAGCTCGCCGGATTTGACGCCGCTCTGGCGGGCGACATGATCTAGAACGGCCTGACGGGGATCGAGGCGAAACATGTGGGCGTGTCCGGTCGGTAGGAACCCGGACTCTAGCGGGCAAGCGGTGAAGGCGGAGTGAAAGCCGAGCCCTTGTTGCGGTGCTTCAAGGGCCGCGGCGGCGGGCGAGGACGTCGCGGTAGAGCGCCTCGATCTGGTCGACCATGTGCGCGATCGAAAAGCGCGGCTTGATGTAGTCGAGCCGCAGGCGGGCTTCGTCGGCTGCCGCCGCGGGATCGGCGAGCACGTGCCCCATCGCGGCGCTCAACGCGCCCGCGTCGGCCGCGGGGATGAGGCTCGGCGAGGTCGGGCCAAAAATTTCGCGCACGCCGCCGACATTGGTTGCGATCACGGGCAGGCCCGCCGAGGCGCCTTCGAGGATCACGTAAGGCAGCGACTCGGCAAGGGAGGCGACCACCAGGCAGCGGCCGCGGCGCAATGCCTGCCGCATGGGCTGGACGCCGAGCAATTCGATGCGGTCGCTGAGGCCGAGCTCGGCGATGCGGGCCTGGGTCTGCTCGAGCTCCGGCCCGCTGCCGGCCATTGCGAGTGTCGCCGGCCGGCCGTCGGGCGCCGCGGTCCTGGCGAGGGCGTCGATCAGATAGCCGATGCCCTTCGCGGCGCGGAACTCGCCGACGAAGATGAAGTCGCGGGCGTCGGGATCGCAGACGACCGGCTCGAATTCCGTTGACGCAAGTCCGTTGTGGATCACGGCCTCGGCGCAGGGGGGCGTCCCGATCAGGCGATGGAAGGCCTGTTGCGCATAGGCGCTCTCGAAGACGTAGGCATCGGTGATCGTGCCGATCATGCGTTCGATGCCGCGGAAGAGGCCGCCCGAAACCGAGCCCGGACGGTAGTTGAGGACGCCGCCGTGCGGGGTATTGAGGGCGACGCGCCGACGATCGCCGACGCGCGCCAGGCGAGCATTGACGCCGCCCTTGCTGCCATGGCCGTGGAGCACGTCGATATCGAGGCGCCCGGCCAGCGCCCGCACGCGGAACGGGGTAGTGAAGTCGCCCCAGCCGACAGTCCGCGGCATCGGAAAGTAATAGGTGCCAAGCGCAATTGACGGCGCCAGTTCACGAAGTCGCTGACCGGTGAGCGCATCGGAGGTGAGACTGTCGGCGACGACGCCGATCAGGTGTCCGCGCCGCGCCAGCTCCTCGGTCAGATCGAAGACGTGACGGAAGAGTCCGCCCACAGGGGCCCGCAGCACCTGCAGAATTCGGAGCGGAGGCGCGGTCACGTCAATCGACGACGACGGTGTCGCCGGCCTGGATCGGGAAGTCGAGATCGACCCGGCTTTTGACCGTCCCATCGTCGAGCTTGCGGTAGATCGTGGCCTGGGTGTGGATGCCGCTCCCTTGCACCACGCCTCCGGCGGTGGCGATGGCGGCGCGCACGGTCATTCCCGGCACGTAGGGGAACTGGCCGGGCGCCGCGACTGCGCCCGAGATGTAGAAGGGGCGGTAGGTATCGACTTCGGCGGTGACGTTCGGCGACTTCATGTAGCCGTTGGCGAGCTTGGCGGTGATCGCCGCGGCAGCCTGCGCGGTGCTCATGCCGCGCACCTGGACCTGGCCGACGAGCGGGAAAGCGATGTTGCCGGCATCGTCGATGCGATAGGTGCGGCTGATCGTGTCGTCGCCGTAGACCGACACCTTCACGACGTCGCCCGAATCGAGGGTGTAGGGATGGTCGAGTTCGGTATCGAGCACGGTCCGCGGCCCGTTGAGGGCGCATGCGGCGAGCGGAATGAACAGCAGCGCAAAAAGCAGTCTGAACCAGCGCATCACGGGAACCGCATGGAGATTGCTGCCAGTCTCGCGGCGCATGGTTAACAATGTGCTTATCGGCGGCGCAGAAAATTGCGGCCTGCGAGCCGCTTAACCGAATGTTGACCACGATCCGCCGATAACAGGGGCAGTCCAGCAAGGGTAACGCGTGATGTCAGTCGAGTCGGCCGCCGCAGAAGATTTGCGCATGGATGCCGGCGCGCTGATCCGGGCGTTGTGGTCGAGGACGATCCGCATCATCGTCGTGACGTTGTTGCTGCTGGGGGTGACTTATGGCGTGCTGCTGTTCGTCCCCAAGCAATATGAATCGGTGGCGAGCCTCTTGGTCGAGGACCGCTCCAACGCCATCACCGAGCCGGCGAGTGCGAGCCCCGCGCCGCAGCAGGGCGGCGGCGGAGTGTCGATCGACGCGCTGATCTCGAGCCAGATCGAGCTTATCCGTTCGCGCGACACGCTGCTCGCCGTGGTCGATCAGCTCAATCTGCGCTCGGTGCCCGAGTTCAACGGCACGGGCAGTAATCCGCTGACCCTGGTGCTCTCGATTCTCGGACACAGGCCGGAGCCGAGGACCCTCGACGATTCCGTGCTGCAGGCGCTCAACGACCGGCTGACGGTGATCCGCGAGCGCGACAGCGCGGTCGTGTCGATCTATGTGCGCGCCGGCGATCCCGAGCTCGCGGCGAAGATCGCCAACGCTATCGCCGCCGAGCACGTGAAGCGGCGCACCCAGCAATCGGTTACCGATACGCAGGATGCCACGGCCTGGCTGCAGCAGCAGATCGACCAGCTGCGCACCAAGGTGCAGCAGGAGGACGCCAAGGTCGCCGACTACAAGGCGAGCAACGGCATCTTCCCGGGCGCCAATGGGACGAGCCTGCCGGATCAGCAGATTTCGGACATCGGCAAGCAGATCACCGACGCGCAGGCGGCGTTGAACACTGCCCGTGAGCACGCCGATCTCATCCGCTCTTTGATCAAGGCCGGCCAGCCGATTGACGGCGTGGACGATGTGCGGGCGAGCCCCGTGGTGCAGGCGCTGTTGCAGAACCGGGCGACGCTGCAATCGTCGCTGGCGGAGAAATCGGCGACGCTGTTGCCGGCGCATCCGACGATCATCGCGCTCAAGGCGCAGATCGCGCAGGTCGACAGTCAGATCAAGGCCGAGGCGACGCACATCGCCGACGGCCTCGACGCACAGGTCAAGGTGCAGACCGGCCTCATCGCGTCGCTCAACGACGACCTCAAGAATGCACAGGGCGCGGCCTCGACCCAGACCAGAGACGGCGTGACGCTCGACAGCCTGACGCGCGAAGCCAATGCCGACCGCGACCTGCTCAATTCCTACCTGCTCAAAGGTCGCGATGCGCAGGGCCGCACCGATGCCGGCGCCGTGCTGCCCGACGTGCGCATCATCACGCAGGCCGCGCCATCGGTCGTTCCTGCCTCGCCCAAGACCGGGCTGATCCTCGGTGCTGTCGCCGCCGTGTCGCTCGCGCTGCAGATTGGTGCGGTGCTGTTCGGCGAGTTGATGTCGGGGCGCGCGGTCTACGACCGGTCCGTGGTGCGGCACGTCGAGCCCGCGCACGAGGAGACTGTGCCAACAGACGACGAGTCCGCGGACGAAGAGATTCTGGCGGAAGACGAGATCGACCGAGAAGAGTCCGATGCGGTCATGCCGGCGACCGAAGCCGAGGCGGTTCTTGCACGTGCCGAGGCTGAAACACCGTTCTCGCGGTTGAGCGCCGACATCACGCTTGGCCGGGTGCGGGTGGTGTATCTTGCGGGGGTCAGCGACGGCCGCGACGCGGCGATCGCCGCCGACGCCCTGGTGACCGAGGCGCTCGACAAGGGGCTGAACGTCTGCCGCGTCGATGCGGGCAGCATGCACATGTCGCAGCAATTGGGGCTCAGCGACCTCTGCGCCGGGCAGGCGAGTTATGGCGACGTCGTCCACAAAGTGCGGGTCGGCCTCGCGGAAGTGCCGTGGGGCCGCGGCGCGGCGCTGGACCGTCGGTCGCCGCGACCGCTGACGCTGCTCGAGGCGCTGTCCGATATTTACGAGCTGGTGGTGGTCTCAACTGGCCGCGTCGGGCTCAACTCGACCTTGCCGCTGTTCGCGGGGGCTGACGGCCGCGTGGTGATGGTGAAGCGGCCTGGAACGGCGCCCGCGACGCTGGACGCCATGACCGCCGAGGTCTCGGCGCTCGGCTTCGGCCGTGTGCAGAACATCGTGCTGCTCGATCACATCCAGGCCGCCGCGGCCTGATGGCGTCGCTGCGCTACGCCGCGATCCGCACCGCCTTCGAGTTGCTCTGGGCGACGGGCGCGGCGCGGCTCATCCGCACGATGTCGCAGGCGCGCGGCGCGATCTTCACGCTGCACCGCGTGTTGCCGGACGACCCCGCCGATTTTTCGCCCAACGCCATCCTGCAGGTAAAGCCCGACTTCCTCGATTACGTGATCAAGCGCATCCGGGCGCTCGGGATCGACATCGTGAGCCTCGACGAAGCGTTGCGGCGGATCGAGGCCGACGCGCTGCAGCGGCGGTTCGTGGTCTTCACCTTCGACGATGCCTATCGCGACAATCTCAAATTCGCACTGCCGGTCCTGAGGCGCGCGCAATGCCCGTTCACGCTCTACGTGCCGACCGCGTTCGTCGACGGCGTCGGCGAGCTCTGGTGGCAGGCGCTCGAGGACATCATCGCGGCGCAGACGGCGATCGCGGTGACCGAGAACGGCGAGACCGAATACGTGCCAACGGCGACGCTCGCCGAAAAGCAGGAGGCCTACGATACGCTCTACTGGCGGATGCGGTCGCTGCCCGAGACCGAGCGGCGGCATGTGCTGCACGATCTCGCTGCGAAATACGATTTCGATCTGCAGGCGCAGTGCCACAATCTGATCATGGGCTGGGCGGAGCTGCGCCAGTTCGCGGCCGAGCCGCTCTGCACGATCGGCGCGCATACGGTGCACCACTACGAGCTCGCCAAGCTGCCCCCGGAGCAGGCGCGCCGCGAGATCGAGCAGTCGATCCGTGTGCTCGAGGCGCAGCTCGGGCGGCGGCCGACGCATCTGAGCTATCCGATCGGCGGCCGGACGTCGGCGGGACCGCGGGAGTACGAAATGGCCAAGGCGCTTGGCCTGCGCTCGGCGGTGACGACAATTCCGGGAGGTCTCTACAGCCGTCATCGCGATGCACTGACCGCACTGCCGCGCATATCGCTCAATGGGCTGTTCCAGGCGCGGCGCTATGTCGACGTCTACGCCGCGCCGGCGGTGTTCGGCGCGATGGGGCGCTAGGCGCGCGGATCGGGGTCGGGGGCGCTCATCCAGCGCACCACCACGCTGGCCGGATAGAACCACAGCAGGCCCGCCGCGCAGAGCACGAGGATCGCGCCCCACCAAGGCAGCCCCACCAGCCACGTGACGTAAGCCTCCATGACCGTCAACGGGTAGGCGATCAGCAGGGCGATGATGGCGAGCAGGCCCAGGAGCTTGCGGGCGCGCTGCTGCATGCGGCACTCCGGCGATTGCGCCCGGCGGCGTCGGGCGTTATCTCCCTCGCCGCAATCGAGCCGCTGGTCAATCCTTGGTCTCCCTCACGTCTGCCGAAGCCATCGCCAACCTCGTGCCGACCGATCGGCTGAAGCCGGTCCGCATCTGGCTCTACGTCGTGGCTGCCATGGTGCTCGCGATCCTCGTCGTGGGGGGCATGACGCGGCTGACGGATTCGGGCCTGTCGATCACCTCGTGGGATCCGATCAGCGGGGCGCTGCCGATCTTCAGCGACGCGGACTGGGCGCGCGAGTTCGACGCCTACAAGCAGATTCCGCAATACCAGCTGCTCAACCAGGACATGACCCTCGAGGGGTTCAAGTACATCTTCTGGTGGGAATGGTTGCACCGGAACCTGGCGCGGCTGATCGGCGTGGTGTTCGCCCTGCCGTTCCTGGTGTTTCTCTTCCAGCGCCGGTTCACCTGGTCGCTGGCGCTGCCGCTCGCCGGCCTCTTCGTGCTGGGCGGCCTGCAGGGCGCGATCGGCTGGTGGATGGTCAGCTCAGGACTCGAGACGCTGACCTCGGTCAGCCAGTATCGGCTGGCAGTGCACCTCTGTACGGCACTGGTGCTGTTTCTGGCGTTGATCTACGTGGCCCGGAGGCTCGAGCCGGTGCGCGCCGTGCCGATCGATGGGCAGCGCGGCGCGGTTGCGCTGCTGCTCGTGCTGATCATCGTCCAGATTGCGGCCGGGGCGCTGGTGGCGGGCCTCCATGCAGGGCAGGGCTACAACACCTGGCCGCTGATGGATGGTTCGCTGGTCCCGGACGGGCTCGATGCGATGGACCCGTGGTGGAAGAATATCTTCGAGAATGCACTGACCGTGCAGTTCGTCCACCGTACCATCGCCTACGTGATCGTGCTCTACGTCGCGGCGCTCTGGGTGTGGAAGCGCGGTGCTGGCGGCTTTGCCGGCGCCAATGGCTGGCTGCCGCGCATTGCATTGCTCGTGCTGCTGCAGGCGACGCTCGGCATCTCGACGCTGCTGCTGCGCGTGCCGTTGCCGCTGGCGCTCGGCCACCAGGTGCTGGCATTCATGCTCGCGGGGGCGACGTGCGCCTGGCTGGCAGACGTCACGCCGCGGCGGGCGATCGCCTGATCAGCCGACGCGGTTGACGATGAAATCGCGCTCGATGCCGAGCCCGTGCCATTCGCCGGGCGTTTCACTGTCAAAGATCAGCGTATAGGGCCCGGCATAGCCGGCGGCTTCGGAGAGATCGACACACTTGCCGAAATCGTCGGCGTCGAGCACTCCACCGGTGAAGCTTGCCTTGGCGTGGCAGAGCTCGGAGCGGCCCATGATCTTGCCGAGGTCGGCGTATTTGCCGGGACCCTTCCAGTTGCCGAAATCGCCGAGCAGCCCAACGCGGCCGCCGAGCTTGTCGAGCACATAGTCGACCTCAGCGGGGCTCGGCAGCAGGTCGAACCAGTTCTCCGTCGTGAGGCGCACGCTCGAGCCGGCATTGCCGTCGGCGAGGCTACGCAGGGCGGCGACCGAGCGGTCGAGCGCCTCGCGCGTCGGCTTCTGCTTGCCGGCGATGATGCGCGCGTGCTCCGCACCGAGCGCATTGGCGGTTTCGATCCAGCGCGCGATCCAGGCCTGGTCGCGGGCGCCGTGCACCGGGTCGGTGACGTCGCCGGCGTCGATCAGCAGCGTCTGCAGCCCGACACCCGAATCCCGGAGCGAGCCCTTGAGCTCATCGAGATAGGTCGGCTCTCGCGACGGCAGGTGGAACGAGACAAGCTCCATGCGGTGGTAGCCGTGATTGTGGAGCGCGGCCGGCAGGTCGAGGAGGGATTCGCCGACCGGCCCATAGGTCTCGGTCATCGGACCGAGGGCGTCGGTCGTCAGATCGTGCGGGTAGGTGGTCCCCATCAGGCGATGGAGGGACCAGGTCGAGACGGCGATGCGCTCGGCAATCGGCTTGGGCATGTGCGGGGATTCTCCTTGGCGCGACCTTGCCGGGCGGGCTGCTGCGAGGCAAGCAGAAGACGACGATGTGTCGCAGCACGGCAACCCAAGGGTTCACCGGTCTCACGTCTTTGGTATTATGATACCGTGTTAGCAAGGCGCTGATTTGTATGGATAAATCATCGCCGCTTGACGGCACGAAAAACCCTGCTAGACACGCGCCACCAAAACCGGCGGACCTCCGCCAAGTCCCAGGAAAAATCGATGTCTACCTACACGGCCAAGCCGAGCGACATCACGAAGAAATGGGTGCTGATCGACGCCACCAATCTGGTCGTCGGCCGGCTCGCATCGATCGTGGCGCTCCACCTGCGCGGCAAGCATTTGCCGACCTACACGCCCAATATGGACATGGGCGACAACGTCATCGTCATCAACGCCGAGAAGGTGAAGCTGACGGGCAACAAGCTCGATCAGCGCAAGTTCTTCTGGCACACCGGCTTCCCGGGCGGCATCAAGGACCGCACGCAGCGGCAGTTGCTCGAGGGGCGCTTTCCCGAGCGCGTCGTCGAGAACGCGGTGCGCCGCATGCTCCCCGGCGGTCCGCTCGGCCGCCAGCAGCTGCGCAACCTCAAGGTCTATGCCGGTGACAAGCATCCGCACGAGGCGCAGCAGCCGACCGTGCTCGACGTCGTCAAGATGAACACCAAGAACGTGAGGGCCAACTGATGGCCGATACGATCAACTCGCTCGAAGGTCTCAGCACCTCGGCCGTTGCGCCTGCTCCCGCGGCCCCCGTCCATGTCCAGAAGCTCGACAAAGAAGGCCGCGCCTACGCCACCGGCAAGCGCAAGAACGCCATCGCCCGCGTCTGGATCAAGCCGGGCAGCGGCAAGATCACCGTGAACGGCAAGGAGTTCAACGCCTTCTTCGCCCGCCCCGTGCTGCAGATGATCCTGCAGCAGCCGATCATCGCGGCCGCCCGCAAGGACCAGTATGACGTCGTCGCGCACGTCGCCGGCGGCGGCCTTTCCGGCCAAGCCGGCGCGGTACGTCACGGCATTTCGCAGGCGCTCACCCACTACGAGCCCGAGTTGCGCGCCGTGCTCAAGAAGGGTGGTTTCCTGACCCGCGACAGCCGCGTGGTCGAGCGCAAGAAGTACGGCAAGGCCAAGGCCCGCCGTTCGTTCCAGTTCTCGAAGCGCTGAGTTTTCGCGTTTCGCTCTGTTCGAAGGCCGGGAGCGATCCCGGCCTTTTTTCACATCCGCGATGTCATTCCGCCGGCGGGAATCCAGGGCGGCCCGCGCCGATGCTTGTGGCTCTGGATTCCCGCCTGCGCGGGAATGACATTGTGGACACACCGAGACCTTCCGAGATGATTCCGAACCCGGTCCGCCAGCCGTTCAACCTTGCGCTGCTCGTAGCCCTCATCGTGATTGCAGTCATCGGCTACGTGCTGGTGCCGGCTGGCCTCGACCTGCCGGTGCGCTGGGCGCTCGACGGCAGCGTGACCGCGACGATGCCGCGCAACTGGGCCCTGAGCCAGATGCCCATCGCGGCGGCGATCGTCTGGGGACTTTTCTATCTGATTGCGACCTCCGGCACCGCCATGCGCCGCCGCTCGACCGCGATCGTGCTGACTTACGGGCTGCCGATCGTCACCGCCTTGTTCGCGCTGGTCGAGCTCATGATCGTGCTGACCGGCCTTGGCATCTGGGTGCCGTATTTCCAGCCGACTTGACCGGCACGAGCGGCGCGGCCATGTGAGGGGCAGCGTCAACGGCCCCACGGGCCTGAGGTTTCCATGCCCGCCCGCCCGCGCTCGATCCTGATCGTCACTGATGCCTGGTATCCGCAGGTCAACGGCGTCGTGCGCAGCATCGACAAGACCGCCGAAGAGCTGGCCAAGCTCGGCGTCCGGGTCGATCTCGTCACGCCGGCCGAATATCGCACGATGCCGATGCCAGGCTACCCCGAGATCGGTCTGTCGCTGACCACGGCTCGGCCGGTGACCCGGCGCATCGAGGTACTAAAGCCGGACGCCATCCACATCGCCACAGAAGGGCCGCTCGGCTGGATCGTCCGCAATTACTGCAAGAAGAACCGGATTCCATTTACCACCGCCTATCACACGCAGTTTCCCGAGTATCTGCGGGCGCGCCTGCCGGTGCCGCTGGGCTGGTCGTATGCAATGATCCGGCGCTTCCATGCGCCGGCTGCCGCCGTGCTGGTCGGCACGCCGCACCTTCGGGGACTGCTCGAGGCCCGCGGCATCATCAACGCCCAGCTCTGGACCAAGGGCGTGGACACGGTCCTGTTCAATCCATCGCGCCGCGCGCCGCTGCCCTATCCAGAGCCGGTGTTTCTCTATGTCGGCCGCGTTGCGGTCGAAAAGAACATCGAAGCGTTTCTCAAACTGGAGCTGCCGGGCAGCAAGGCCGTGGTCGGCGATGGGCCGAGCCTCAAGACGTTGAAGGCGCGCTACCCGAAGGTGACGTTCCTCGGCGCCAAGCGCGGCGACGAGCTCGCGGCGCTCTATGCCTCGGCAGACGCGTTCGTGTTCCCGAGCCGCACCGACACGTTTGGTCTCGTGCTGCTCGAAGCGCTGGCCAGTGGAACGCCGGTCGCGGCCTATCCGGTCACGGGCCCGATCGACGTGATCGGCGACGCGCCGGTGGGCGTGCTCGACGAAGATCTGCGTGCGGCGGCGCTGAGGGCGCTGGACATTCCCCGCGTCGCCTGCCGCGCTTACGCCGAGGGCTTTTCATGGGCCGCGAGCACCGAGCAATTCCTGGCGCATCAGGTGGCGATCGACTGGTCCGGGCAGCGCGGGAAATGACGGCAGGCCCGACCTTCGGTCCGGAGTTTCGGGAGGCCTTTCTCGACCTGCTCAAATGGCGCCGGGACGTTCGCCGTTTCAAGCCGACGCCGCTGCCGGAAGGGGCGCTCGAACGGCTGCTGGGACTTGCCGGGCTCGCGCCATCGGTGGGGCTCAGCCAGCCCTGGCGTTTCGTTCGCGTCGACAGTGCGGCCCGGCGCGATGCGGTTCGGGCGTGCTTCGAGCGCTGCAATGCCGAGGCGCTGCAGTCCTACGCTGGCGAGCGGGCCGCGACCTACGCTCAGCTTAAGCTCGAAGGGCTGAAAGAGGCGCCGGCCCAGTTCGCAGTCTTTGCCGACGCGACGACGGGGCAGGGGCACGGGCTCGGCCGGCGCACGATGCCGGCGACAATCGAATATTCGACCGTGATGGCGGTCTACACGTTCTGGCTCGCAGCGCGGGTGGAAGGGATCGGCTTGGGTTGGGTGTCCATCCTCGATGCAGCCGAGGTGGCGGGGATACTCGACGTGCCGCCGGAGTGGACCTTCATCGGCTATTTCTGCGTCGGCTATCCAGTCGAGGAGACCGCCACGCCGACGCTCGAAACGCAGGGCTGGGAGTACCGCCGCCCGGCGACGATCATCGAGCGCTGAGCCGCATCGCCATTGACTTTGGTTAGACGAACGTCTAATTAGTTAATGAACGAAATAGGTGCGACTTGGGTATCAATGCCGTGTTCGAAGCGCTGTCGCATCCGGTGCGCAGGAAGATCCTGTCGCTGCTGCGCAAGGGGCCGATGAGCGCCGGCGATCTCGCCTCGCATTTCGAGCTCAGCAAGCCGACGCTCTCAGTACATTTTTCCAAGCTCAAGGAGGCGGATCTGGTCAGCGTCGAGCGGCAGGGCACGAGCCTCATCTACCACCTCAACATGTCCATCCTCGAGGAAGCGCTGTCGGGCTTTCTCAGCTTCAGGGAGCAGGAGAAATGACCTTCCTTCGCCGGTATCTCACGCCGCTCAACATCGTCCTTCTGCTCCTGCTTGCCGCCGCGACGATCAGCGGCTTCCTCCTGGTGCCGCCCGGCACGAGCCTGCCGATCCATTGGGGATTGAACGGCAACCCGAACAGCTTCCAGCCGCGCGACCGGGCGCTGCTGATCTTCCCTGCGATCGGCGTTGTGGTTTCGGCGATCCTGACCTTCGTCCGCGGGTTGGACAAGCCGGAGGCTTCGCGCCACGTGCTGCGCATCGCTGTATCGTGCGTGCTGGCGCTCTTTCTGGTGTTCGAGGTCGCTACGGTGATGATCGGTATCGGCGTGGCGGTCGACATGACCCGCGTTGTCGTTCTCGGCGTCGGCGCGTTGTTCGTGGTCGTCGGCAACGAACTGCCCAAGACGCAACCCAATCACGTCGCTGGGATCCGGCTACCGTGGACGCTGCGCGATCCCGCCAATTGGCAGGCAACGAACCGGCTTGGAGGCATCCTCATGATGATCGCCGGCGCGGTGATGATGGTCGCCGGACTGGTCATGGTCGAAGCGATGGTGCGCATCGGCGTGCTGTTGGGCGCGGCGGTGCTGTCCCTCCTGATCCCGACGATTTACAGCTGGCGGCTGTCGCGCCGGCGCGGCACCTGAGCCCGTGCTGGACAAAGCCGGGCAGGGGTCCTATCACCGGCCTCATGGTTCTCCGGATGTTCATCGCCGCCGCCGCGGCTCGATAGCTCTCTCCGCTGGGTCGCCCCACGCGACCGGAGAGGGCCGACACTCCTGAGCCGGGCTGCCGTCCTTAACGCCGCCCAAACCATAATTCCGCGATATTGCCCCGATTGATTGCGCCAAGCGCCAGGGGAGTCGCGACGAGCTTCGCGAGACCGACATGAACGAAGATTTCCATCGCATCCGTCGCCTGCCGCCTTACGTCTTTGCCCATATCGATCCGATCAAGGCCAAGCTGCGCGCCAATGGCGTCGACATCATCGATCTCGGCATGGGCAATCCGGACATGCCGACGCCCGATCACATCGTCGAAAAGCTCAAGGAGACGGTGAAGGACCCGCGCACCCACCGCTACTCGTCCTCACGAGGCATTCCCGGCCTCCGCAAGGCGCAGGCGAGCTACTACGGCCGCCGGTTCGGGGTCAAGGTGAACCCCGACACGCAGGTGGTCGCGACGCTCGGCTCCAAAGAGGGCTTTGCCAACATGGCCGCGGCGATCACCGCGCCGGGCGATGTCGTGCTGGTCCCGAATCCGACCTATCCGATCCACGCCTTCGGCTTCATCATGGCCGGTGGCGTCGTGCGCTCGATGCCGGCCGAGGCGAACGAGGATTTCCTCCGCTCGCTCGACCGCGCCGTGCGGCACTCGATCCCCAAGCCGATCGCGCTGGTGCTGAACTATCCGTCGAACCCAACGGCCTACACGGCGACGCTCGATTTCTACAAAGAGGTCGTGGCCTACTGTAAAGCGCACAACATCTTCATCCTCAGCGATCTCGCCTACGCCGAGATCTATTTCGACGACGACGTCCCGCCCTCGGTACTCGAGGTGCCGGGTGCAATCGACATCGCGGTCGAGTTCACCTCGATGAGCAAGACCTACTCGATGCCAGGCTGGCGCGTCGGCTTTGCCGTCGGCAACGAGAAGCTGATCTCGGCGCTCACCCGCGTGAAGTCCTATCTCGACTATGGTGCGTTCACGCCGATCCAGGTGGCCGCGGCTGCCGCCCTCAATGGCACCGACGAAGTGATCGAGGAGGTGCGCAATACCTACCGCACCCGCCGCGACGTGATGGTCGAAAGCTTCAGCCGCGCCGGCTGGGCAGTGCCGGCGCCGAAGGCTACGATGTTCGCCTGGTCGCCGATCCCGGCGCAGTATGGGCATCTTGGCTCGCTCGAATTCGCCAAGCTGCTGATCCAGGAGACGGGCGTCGCCGTCGCGCCGGGCGTCGGCTTCGGCGAATATGGCGATCAGTATGTGCGGCTGGCGCTGGTCGAGAACGAGCAGCGCATCCGGCAGGCGGCGCGGAACATCAAGAAGTTCCTCGCGGCCGACAAGGATGGGTCGAGGAGCAACGTCGTGCCGCTGGCGGCTGCAAAGTAGCGGCGCGACCCTTCATCCGTGAATCTTGGCCCGGTGCCGGTGGCCCTTGTGACGGTTGCCGCAGGTGGCCATGTCGCACCAGCGGCGAGACCCGTTCTTGCTGCCATCAAGGAAAAGCCATCCACAATCCTCTCCGGGGCACTGCTTGAGGCGATCGAGCGGGCCGGTGCGGAGGAGGTCCATGGCCGAGATTGCGACGGGACCAAGGATCGCTTTCTCCACCGTCGATGGGTCGAAGCTTAAGGTGAAGTTCCCCTCGGAAGCCGGCGTCAGCTGGGCCGCGGCAAGCGCGCCCGCCGCAAAGTTGCCGATGGTGCTGAGCGCGACCGATGAAGCCGGCTTGCCGTCAGCGATGTCTGCGCAGGCCTCGTAGATCGCCTCGCGCAATCGCTTTGCGGTGGCCAGTAGGGCTTGGCCGGAAGCGCGGTCGATCTCCGGCGATTGCGGCCCATGGCCGGCGGGCATGTCGATCAGGCGGGCATGGTTCGCCCACGCCACCAGATCGGGCGGGCCGGCGAGATAATCCACCGCGAAGCGCGTGCCGCGGCCGCCGGCGGTGTTGGCAAAGTCCAACGCCAATGCGCCTCCGACCAAATCCAGCGTTCCAGCGTTCGCGCCCTCGGTGGTCATCTTGTGTCCTTAACCTGTAAAACTACCTATGCCGGTTTGTGCGGCAAGACAAGGCTCGTTCGCTAACCCCTGAAGCAGCTTTTATAGGTGTTGACGTAACCTTTAAAACTAACAATGATGGTTATATGTGAATCTGGAGAGATGCAAATGACGACCTTGACCCTCACGCTCCGTGTCTCTGTTTCCGATGAACCCGCCTGGATCGGGCGCTCTCTGCGGTGGCTTGCGGCCGCCACAGCCGAGATTTGGGCACGGTCCTCCGCCGCGCGTACGCGGGCCTTGCTGGAGCGTCTCGACGACGCGACTCTCGCCGATATCGGTTTGCCGAGGCTGGACCAGTTCGGACGGCCGGCGTCGCGCGACTTGGTATTCCTCCCTCGGCCGGCACCGCAATCCTATTGACGAATAGGCAAATGCCTAGCATCTCCTCTGCAAGGAGTTGCCATGTCCGACATTCAATCTTTCCGCGACGCCATCGAAGCCTTCATCTCCGCGCGCGGCTGGACCGCGACACGGTTCGGCCGGCAGATGGCGGGCGATCCGCTGTTTGTGTTCGACCTGCGCGAGGGCCGCGAGCCGCGCTCCGACACGCGCGCACGCATCCTAAAGGCGATGGCGGACGAGGCCGACTCGCCGGCCGCGCCGCCGCTTCGCGTCGGCGTCGCTGGCCTCGGTAATGTCGGCGCGACGCTGGTGCGCATCCTGCAGCGCGAGGGCAGCGAGCTGACGCGAAAGATCGGGCGGCCGGTCGTCGTGACCGCGGTGTCGGCGCGCTCGCGCAGCAAGGCCCGCAATATCGACCTCAGCGCCGTGCAGTGGTTCGACGATCCGGTGGCGCTCGCCAAGTCGGACCGCATCGACCTCTTCGTCGAATTGATCGGAGGGGAGGACGGCCCGGCGCTCGCCGCGACGCGCGCCGCCATCGAGATCGGACGCCCGGTCGTCACCGCAAACAAGGCGCTGCTCGCGCGTCATGGCGTGGCGCTGGCCAAGCTCGCCGAGGCCAATAACGCGCAGCTCGGGTTCGAAGCGGCGGTGGCGGGCGGCATTCCGGTGATCAAGACGCTGCGTGAAGGGCTCGGCTCGGCCCGGATCGCGCGGGTCTATGGGATCATGAACGGCACCTGCAACTACATCCTCACCCGCATGGGCAATGAGGGGATCGGCTTTGCGGAGTGCCTCGCGGACGCGCAGAAGCTGGGCTACGCCGAGGCCGATCCGAGCTTCGATGTTGACGGCTACGACACGGCCCACAAGCTGGCGATCCTGTCATGCCTTTGCTTCGGGTGCGAGATCGCGCCGGACGATGTCTTCATCGAGGGTATCCGCAACATCACGCAGGCGGACATCAAGGTCGCCGGCGATCTGGGCTACAAGATCAAGCTGCTCGGCGTCGCGCAGCGGTCCTCGGAAGGCATCGAGCAGCGGGTGCATCCGACGCTGGTGCCGAAATCCTCGGCCATTGCCGGCGTCGACGGCGTGCTCAATGCGGTGGCGCTCGAAACCGACCACATCCACGAATTGCTGCTGGCAGGCCCCGGGGCGGGCGGTCCGGCGACGGCGTCATCGGTGCTGTCCGATATCCTCGACATCGCACGCGGCAACCGGGTGCCGCCGCTCGGAGTGCCCAGCCACGAGCTGACGCCCTACCGGCAGGCGCCGATGCGTGCACACGAGGGCGGCTACTACATCCGGCTCAACGCCCGTGACGTCCCCGGCGCCTTCGCCGCGATCGCCGCGCGCGTGGGCGCGGCCGGCATTTCGCTCGAGAGCGTGATCCAGCGCCCCGACCTGCGGGCGGATGGCGCGGGCCAAGGGAACGCTCCCCTGCGCACGATCGTGCTGATCACCCACTCAACTCTGGAGCAGTCCGTGCGCGAGGCGCTTGCGCTGATCGCCGCGGACGGCTTTATCGTCGGCGAACCGCAGCTGATCCGGATCGAGGCCCTTTAGCCATGTCGACGAGCACCGAGAGGCGCGGGACGCCGGCCATCATCGATCGATCGCTGACGCTGGAGTTGGTGCGCGTCACCGAGCGTGCGGCCATCGCCGCAGCCCGCTGGCGCGGCAAGGGCGACGAAAAGGCTGCCGATCATGCCGCGGTCGAGGCGATGCGCGACGAGCTGGGGCTGGTGGCCATCGACGGGCGGATCGTCATCGGCGAGGGCGAGCGCGACGAAGCGCCGATGCTGTTCATCGGCGAAGAGGTTGGCGGGGGGAAGGGGCCGCAGGTCGATATCGCCGTCGATCCGCTCGAAGGCACGACGTTGTGCGCCAAGAACCAGCCGGATTCGATCTGCGTGCTCGCAATGGCGGAGCGGGGCGGCCTGCTCAATGCTCCCGACGTCTACATGCAAAAGATCGCCATCGGCTCGGACTATGCCGAAGGCACGGTCGATCTCGACATGAGCGCCAAGGAGAATATCGAGTCCCTGGCCAAGGCGAAGGGCGTGCCCGTCCACGAAGTCACCGCCTGCATGCTCGACCGGCCGCGCCACGCCGCGCTGCTCGAGGAGCTGCGCTCGACCGGCTGTGCGATCAAGCTCATTTCCGACGGCGACATCGCCGGCATCATCCATGCGGTGAATACCGAAGAGACCGGCATCGACATCTATATCGGCTCGGGTGGCGCGCCCGAGGGCGTGCTGGCCGCGGCGGCGCTGCGCTGCATCGGCGGGCAGATGCAGGGGCGGCTGATGCTCGACAGCGAGGACAAGCGCGACCGGGCACGCCGCATGGGCATTTCCGACCCCAATCGTAAGTACAAGACGAACGAGCTCGCCTCAGGCGACGTGCTGTTCGCCGCGACCGGCGTCACCGACGGCTTCCTGCTGCAGGGCGTGCGCTTCCGCAAAGGCCACATCCGCAGCTCGACCGTGGTGATGCGTTCGTCGAGCCGCACGGTGCGGTGGATTACGGCGGAGCACGGGCGGTAGTCAGCGGAACGGATTGACGATCGTCAGGTCGCCGATTTTCTGGCCGTGCTGCATGTCCTCGGTGTATAGCGTGGTGCATTCTGCGCCGAGCGCCGACGCGACGATAAGCGCGTCGTAGAACGCGAGTCCATATCGTTCCGCGATCTCACGAGCGGAGTTGTGATCGTGAAGCGTCAACGGCTCGACTCTGAGGATCGGCAGCAGGTCCTCGATGAAGCCATTGAGCTGGTCCCAGTCGATCCGGTATTTCCGCTTTGCGACACTCGCTGTTTCGTTCAGCACCTGAACCGAGACGACGGCGTCGTTGCTAAGCAGCTTCTTAGCGATGGCGCGTTTCGGGTCGTCGCCTGACAGCAAGTACAGGACAACATTGCTGTCGAGGAACTCAGCGCTCATTGGCCTCGTCGCGGTCGAACTTGAAGTCTGAGGGAAGCAACCCGCGATATTTGTCCAAGCGCCTGATCAGCTCATCTTTGGTGGGCTTTTTCGCCACGCCGACCTCGCGGCTTCCTGCGGCGTGAATGTCGATCTCATCGCCTTCCTTCAGTTCCAGGGCTTCGACGACGATCGCAGGCAGGCGGATCGCCAGGCTGTTCCCCCATTTCGCGACACGCATCTTTGTCTCCGGATATACATTCTCTGAATGTATATCTACCCCGTCACCGGCCGAAATGCAAATGGGCGGCCATCGGCCGCCCGCAGATTCTCCCATCGAAGACGGGAGCTACGCCCCCTGAATCGCGCTGATCAGCCACTGTCCGCCAGCGTGGCGCACGAAGGTCCAGACTTCGCGGCGCTCGATGATGCGGTCTTCGCCTGATACCAGTTCGCCAGTCGCGCGGTTGCGCATGACGTCGCGACTCTCGTAACGGAGCGCGGCGGTCGCGTATTCGGCGCTGCCCTCGCGCCAGGCTTCGGCGATGTCGCCGCTCAGCAGCCGCACGTCGAAGACCTCGTTGCGCAGGCCCTTGGCGGCGGCCTGCGCCAGCTCCTCGGTCAGATAGCTCATGACCTCGGGCGTCGAGATGGCGCGGAGCGCGTCGTAGTCTTCACGCGAATAAGCGTCCTGCATCTGTTTCAGCCGCGTCTCGAAGACGTTGAGGTCGGCATTGCCGACGCCGATCTCGTCACCGTGCGAGGCGGTCGCGGAGCTGGCACCGTAGCCGGGAGAGAACGGCCCGCGCGCATAGCCACTCCCAAAGCCGCCGAGACCGGGGCCGCCGGCATAGGCAAAGCGGCGGAACAGCCAGCGGCCGACAAAGAACAGAATCGCGAGCTGGATCAGGAACGGGAAGACGCCGCCGATACCGCCGAATCCGCCCCATCCGCCGCCGATCATGCCGAAGAGGCCGGAGAACAGCAGGCCGCCGAGCATCCAGCCGCCCAGGCCGCCGAACAGGCTCGGCCGATAGCCGTAGCCGTATCCATAGCCCGAATTGCCATAGCCAAAGCCCGGCGAGGTGGCGCCGTTATTCATCGAGTTCTGCACTGGGCCGGTGGTGTAGGGCAGGGTCGGTGTCGCGGGGACCGACTGGAAGGTGCGGGCGCCCCGGCTGCCGAAGCTGCCGCCAAAGCGCGCCTCGGCTGTGCCGACGGCCGTCAGGCTGAAGGCGGTCAGCAGGATTGCGAAAAGGGCGGAAAGGCGAAACCAGCGAGAGGCGAACATTGTGGTCCCCATAGTGAGCGACGCGCTCTATATGGGAGACCGTTTTGCCGGTTTTAGACCTTGCAAGCCCCGCTTGTCGCATTTTGCCGGACCCTGCGCCGACTGCGCGGTCGAATTGCCTTGTTATGGCCGCATCCAGCCACTAGATACCGCGCATACGTTTTCAGCCAAGTTGGCTTCTGATTGCCGGTTTCCGGCCTTTCGTGATCCCCCTGAAGTGCGAACGTTTAGACTTCCGCCGCGTGTTGCGGTCGGAAGAACGAAACCTGTTCGCTTCGCGCGCGGTTTCACATTGAAAGCTCAATCATGATCAACGGCACCGTCAAGTTCTACAATGCCACCAAAGGCTTCGGCTTCATCACGCCGGCCGATGGCAGCAAGGATGCCTTCGTCCACGTCACCGCGCTTGAGCGCGCCGGCATCTCCGGCCTCGCCGAAGGCCAGAAGGTCTCCTACGATCTCGAGAGCGGTCGCGACGGCAAGATGTCCGCCGTGAATCTTTCGCTCCTCTGATCCGATCTTCTGGACCTGGCTTCGGCCGGGTCCGGTCCGCCGTCGGCTCGGTCGACGCGCCAACATGCAGCGACCCATGGCCTTGCCATCGGTCCCAAGAGACACATGACCCACTCAGACTATTTCGCGCGCGCCGAGCTCTATCTCGGCAGCGACCCACGCACCGCTTTTCTGCAAGGACCTCGTGCCTTCCGTACCGCAGCCCAGGCCATCCGCTTTGCCGTCGAGGAGGCCGCACCCGTGAGCCTTCATGGCGCGCGGCTCGTCGTCGGCGACACGATGTTCTCAGGTGCCGACCTCGTTCGCCTGTGCCGCAGCCCCGATTTTCCATCGCCGCGTCAGCCCAGGACGCGCCCGTCCACAAGGAACTGACCCGTGCCCAAGTTCGATTACACCGCCTCGGCCGAGCTCTACCCCAGCCGCCGTTTCGCCAAATCGCAGACCACGCACTACCGGCGCTTTGCGACCGGCGCCGAAGCCGTGCGGTACGTCGTCGAGGAAATGCCGGCCAAATGGCTTCCGGGCTCCTACCTCGAAGTCAACGAGCAGCGCTTTGAAGGCGAAGCGATCCGCGCGCTCTACGAGTCGCCGGACTATCCGCTGGCCAAGGCCCTCGTCGACGCCTGATCCGCAACCGCGACCGGCTCTCGACGGCGCTCCGTCTTTCGGCCTAACTCCGGGCATGCCTGATGCACCGGCCTTTCTCGGCGTGACCAGTTCGATCTCCGGCCGCGCCTGGACCGACCGGCTGGGCGATGCCGAGAGCCGCATTGCGCAGGCGATCGCGCAGCGAAGCGGGGTCTCCGAGATCCTCGCCCGCATTCTCGCGGGCCGTGGCGTCTCGATCGACGGGGCAGAGGACTACCTCAATCCGACCATCCGCGCGCTGATGCCCGATCCCTCGCTCCTCGTCGACATGGACCGGCTGGCGGCGCGCATCGTCAAGGCGATCACCGACAACGAGCACGTCGCGCTGTTTGGCGATTACGACGTCGACGGCGCGTCCTCAGCGGCGCTGATGAGCCGATACCTTACGCATTTCGGGCTATCGCCGGCGGTCTACATCCCCGACCGCATCTTCGAGGGGTATGGGCCCAACATCGCGGCGATTGACAAGCTGATCGATGCCGGGGCGACACTCCTCATCACCCTCGACTGCGGCACCACGAGCGATGCGCCGATCGCGCATGCCCGTGAGCGCGGCGTCGACGTGCTGGTGATCGACCACCATCTCAGCGAGCACGCGCTGCCGCCGGCCAATGCCGTGGTCAATCCCAACCGTGCCGACGACATCTCGGGCCTTGGATATCTCTGCGCGGCCGGGGTTACATTCATGGTGCTGGTCGCGGTCAACCGGCTGCTGCGCCAGCGCGGCGACAGCGGCCAGCCGGATTTGATGCAACTGCTCGATATCGTCGCGCTCGCGACGGTCTGCGACGTCGTTCCATTGACGGGACTGAACCGCGCCTTCGTCGTGCGCGGCTTGGAGCTGGCGCGGCGGCAGGCCAATCGCGGCATCGGCGCACTGGCGCTTGCGGCGCGCGTGACGGGGCCGCTCAACCCCTATCATCTCGGATTTCTCGTCGGTCCGCGCATCAATGCCGGCGGCCGCATTGGCGATGCCGCGCTCGGCGCGCGGCTGCTCGCGCTCGACGACGAGCACGAGGCGCTGGTGATCGCGTCACGCCTCAACGACCTCAACAGCGAGCGGCAGCAGATCGAACTTGCGGCGGTCGAGGAGGCAACCGGCGTCGCCGAGCGCGAGATTGGGGACGGGGAGGGTCCGCCGGTGCTGGTGCTTGCGTCCGCCGACTGGCACGCCGGCGTCGTTGGCCTGGTCGCGGCGCGCCTGCGCGAGCGGTTCGAGCGGCCGGCTTTCGCCATCGCGCTCAATCCGGACGGTACCGGCGTCGGCTCCGGCCGGTCGATGCCGGGGGTCGACCTCGGCCATGCCGTGATCGCGGCGGTCGAGGCGGGGATCATCTCGCGCGGCGGCGGGCACGCGATGGCCGCTGGCGTGACGCTGAAGCCGGGCCAGCTGGGCCCGTTCCGCGCGCATATGAGCGAGCGGCTCAAGGACGCCGTCGGCGCCGCCCGGGCGCTCACCGCGCTCAAGATCGACGCGGCGCTGAGCGCGCGCGGGGCCAATGTCGAGTTTGTCGAGGATATCGAGCGCGCAGGGCCGTTCGGTGCCGGCAATCCGCAGCCGGTGTTTGCGTTTCCCGACCATCAAGTGAAGTTCGCCGAGGTGGTCGGCGCCGGCGGCCACGTCCGCTTCTCGCTGCAGTCCGGCGATGGCGGCCGGCTCAAGGCGATTGCCTTTCGCGCGGCGTCGACGCCATTGGGGGAGGTGCTTTTGGCGGCCGGAAACGACCGGAAACTCCACGTCGCGGGCACGCTGAGCCTCGATCACTACCAGGGCCGGGCCGAGGTGCAGGTGCGGGTCGTGGATGCCGCCGACGTCGCGGCCTGAACGCGCCAGACTTGGCATACCGCCTTGCAGCCGCTAGATTATCGGTCAATGACGATGGGTGGCACGTTTTGCCGCCCGAGAGCGTCTGAGGATCGCCCGCGGGCCAAAGCGGGCGACGGTCAGGGATAGTTGCGCTGATGGACAAATATGCTGGCGAGCCGCGGGTCGGTCGGCCGACGCTGTGGGCCAATGTGACATCGGGCATTGCGGCGTGGTTCGCCGAGCGGCTGATCGGCCGGCCGAGCCGCGGAGCGGTCACCATCACGTTCCCTAACGGCAAGACCAGGACGTACGGACGCCCGGGCACAGGCGAGCACCCCAGCATGGTCGTCCACAATTTCTCGCTGGTTCCCGAGACGCTGCGGCGCGGCACCGTGGGGTTCGCCCACGCCTACATGCGCGGCGACGTCGAGGTCGACGACCTGACCTCGCTCTTCCGCTACTTCCTCCAGAACCGCAACGAGTTCCAGCCCAAGGGCACGGGCTGGTTCGGCCGCGCCGCGACCGATCTCGCCTATCACCTCAGCCGCGCGAACACGATCGACGGCAGCAAGGAGAACATCTCCGAGCACTACGATCTCGGTAATGATTTCTACGCCGAGTGGCTCGACCCCTCGATGACCTATTCGTCGGCGGTGTTCGCATCGGACGACCAGCCGCTAGAAGCGGCCCAGCACGCCAAATATCGCGCCGTGGCCGACGCGGCCGGCGTCAAGGCCGGCGAGACAGTCCTCGAGATCGGCTGCGGCTGGGGCGGCTTCGCCGAAACCGCCGCCAAGGATTATGGCGCGTCGGTCTACGGCATCACGCTGAGTAAGGAACAGCTCGCCTACGCCGAGCAGCGCATCGCGCGGCAGGGCCTCGGCAATCGCGCGACCTTCCACTTCGAGGACTACCGCCACACCGAGGGCCAGTACGACCACGTCGCGTCGATCGAGATGATCGAGGCCGTCGGCGAGGAGCACTGGCCGAGCTATTTCTCGACCGTGCACGACCGCCTGAAGCCGGGCGGCACCGCCGCGATCCAGGCCATCACCATCGATGAAGCCGATTTCGAGGGCTACCGGTCGACTCCGGATTTCATCCAGCGCTACATTTTCCCTGGCGGCATGCTGCTGACCAAGACCGCGATGAAGGAGCAGGGCGCGCGCGTCGGGCTCGTGCTCGAGAACGTCGAGAACTTCCGCCTGAGCTATGCCCGCACGCTGAAGCTCTGGCGCGAGCGTTTCCTCGAACGCTGGGACGTCATTGCGAAGATGGGCTTCAACGAGACCTTCAAGCGCAAATGGGTCTACTACCTCGCCTATTGCGAGGCGGGTTTTGCCGAAGGCTCGATCGACGTCGGAATCTATCAGTACCGCAAGCCCGCCTGAGCCTTTCACGCCGCGGCGTCGTGCTCGCCCTTCGCCGCTTGCCACACTTCGCGTGCAGCGTCGGCATTGAGCGCCGCGATCCCGACACCGACGATGAGGTCCGGCCACGGCGAGCGCCATAGCCACGCCGTCACCAGTCCTGCCGCGATGATTGCCAGGTTGGCCAGCACGTCGTTGCGCGCTGACAGGAACGCCGCCTTCGTGAGACCTCCGGCGTGATCGCGGTAGCGCGCGAGCATCAGCGCGCAGACAATGTTGACGAGCATAGCGCCGAAGCCGGTGATGCTCAGTGGCACCGGGTCTGGAGGCACCATCGACTGCAGTTTCAGTATAGCTGTGACGATGCCCGCAAGCGCCGGTGCCAGAAGGATTGCGGCGAGCGCCATCCCGACGCGCGCCCGTGCCTTGGCGCCCCAGCGCAGCGCCAGCAGGATCAACAGATTGACCGACGTATCTTCGAGGAAGTCGATGCTGTCGGCGAACAGCGACACCGAGCCGATGCTGAGCGCGACAGCCACCTCGACGAAAAAGTAGATGCCGTTGAAAAGCGCAACGAGTCCGACGGTCCGCGAGAGGCCGGGCGTGGCAGTCACAGCTGGATCGCCGCGAGCACCGCTCCAGTTCCGATCAGCGCCACGCCCACCCAGTTGATCGGCGACATCTTCTCGCCGAGGAAGGTTGCCGCGATGATGGCGACCAGCACCACGCTTAGCTTGTCGATCGGCGCGACCTGCGCGGCGTTCCCGAGCTTCAGCGCGCGGAAATAGCAGATCCATGAAAAGCCGGTGGCGCAGCCCGAGAGGATCAGGAACGTCCAGGTCTTGGGCGTCACCGTCGAGGGCGGCTGCCAACTCTGGGTGATGAACACCATGATCCCCGCCGCAATCAGGATCACGATGGTCCGGATGAACGTCGCGAAGTCGGAATTGATGTTCTCGACGCCGATCTTGGCAAAGATCGCCGTGAGCGCCGCGAACGCCGCCGACCCCAGGGCCCAGAACTGCCAGCTCGCGAGTGGATTCATGTTCTTCCCCTGAGGCCGATGCCGCCGAGGACGTTCGTGATGACCCGGCTGTCGAAGCCGGCGATCAGCGGGCGGCCCCTCGCGATCGCAGTCTGCACAGCCGGCAATTGCAGCGAGGCTTTGTGCGCCGCCTCGTCCGTCCACACTTCCGTGACCCAGAGCGCGTCGGCGTCGTTGGGGTCTTCGGCGACTACATAGCTCAGGCATCCCGGCATGCTGCCGTCCTCCTGCACCAGCACCTGTGCGAGTTCGCCTCGCTTGCCCGAAACAGCCCTGATGCGGCCGATCAGCCCGAACATCAGGCCTTGCCCAGGATGGTATCGCGATAAAATTCGAGGAAAGCGGAGCTGTCGACCTTCACGGCCACCTTGCAGGTGGGCCGGCCGTCGAAGCCTTGCGCGCGGATATAGCGGCCAGTCGGGCGAACGATCGTCTGGCCGCGGGCGACGCCGTCGGTAACGACGCGCACCTGGCCCTCGAGATAGCCAAACATATCGGGATGGAGCGCGGCCGCCACTGCGCTCGAATCGTGCACCGGAATGCCCTCGATGCCTTCGTTGCTGTAGAACTTGCGATAGAAGCGCGACACATCGTGAAGGAACTTGCCGTCCTTGCCGCCGTCGCGGCCGAGCGCGTCGATATACGCATCGTCCATCACCGACTCCATGGTGACGTCGAGTCCAATGATGGTCATGGGCCAGGCCGCGCCGAAGACGATGTCCGCGGCGCCGGGATCGCCGATGATGTTGGCTTCGGCGACGGGCGTCACGTTGCCGGAGTGGCCGTTGCGCCCGAACGCACCGCCCATCACCACCACGCCCTTGACCAGCGGCACGATGCCGGGATCGTCGGCGATCGCCTGCGCCAGATTGGTCATCCGCCCGACGGCAACGATCGTCACTTCGCCCGGATTGGCGCGCACGAGGTCGATGATGAGCCGGCTGGCGGACCGCGGGTCGGCCTTTTCGATGATCGGCGGAATGGGGATGTCGCCCAGCCCGTTCTCGCCGTGGACATGCGCAGTCGCGGCGGGATCGCTGGTTGCCCCGAGCGCGCGGGAAGCGCCTTGCGCCACGGGCGCGGCAAAGCCGAACAGCTGCTTCAGGTAGAGCGCATTGCGCGTCACCGTCGCGATGGTGGCGTTGCCGAAGACCGTGGTTACCCCGATCAGGTCGACGCCCGGGTGGCGTGCCAGCAGCAGCAGCGCCATCGCGTCGTCGATCCCCGGATCGGTGTCGTAGATGATCTTGAGCTTTGCCATCAGAGCGCGCGGATCCTGACCGCCTCCGCCTTGTCCCGCGCCACCGAATTGGTCAGCGGCAGGCCGAACTGCTTTTCGCCGATCTCGAATACGTCGCCCGGCTCGGTGCGGATGCCGTCGGCAAAGCTCAGTGTTGCGGTGCCGAACATGTGGACGTGGATGTCGCCGGGCTGCCGGAACAGCCGGTACTTGAAGTGGTGGTGTTCGAGATTGGCGATGGTGTGGCTCATGTGATCCTCGCCGCTCAAGAACGGCTTTTCCCAGATCACCTTGCCGCCGCGCCTGATCCGCGAGAAACCGTTGACGTCGTGGGGCAAGTCGCCGAGGCGGAGTTCGGGCCCGAACGAGCAGAAGCGCAGCTTCGAATGCGCGAGATAGAGGTAGTTCACCCGTTCGGTCACGTGATCGGAGAATTCATTGGCGAGCGCGAAGCCGACCCGGAACGGCGTTCCATTCTTGCCGATGACGTAGATGCCTGCCATCTCCGGCTCTTCGCCGGCGTCCTTGGCGAAAGCGGGCGAGGGGATCGGCGCACCCGGTGCGGCGACGATGTGGCCGTTGCCCTTGTAGAACCATTCGGGCTGCACGCCCTCCTGACCTTCGGCCGGCTTGCCGCCCTCGAGGCCCATCCTGAACATCTTCATCGAATCCGTCAGCGGCGCCTCAACGGCTTGCTGCTCGGATTTGTGCATCGCATCGCGCGCCGAGGCCGAGCCGAGATGGGTGAGGCCGGTTCCCGTGACGTAAAGATGCGCCGGATCGGGATGGTCGATCGGGGGCAGCATGCGGCCCTCGGCGAGGATCACCTTGGGGTCGATCACGGCGCCGAGCCCGCGTTCCTTGACCAGCGATTTGAGCTTTTTCTTCTCCGCCGCAGCGTCCATCGCCAGCGCATAAACGCTCCTCGTGCCCTTCAGCACGTGCGCTTCGCCGCCATCGACGACACCCACGGCGCGCTTGCCGTCGGACTTGGTGAACTGGATCAGATTCATGTGTCGGGTCCCCCGCTTTGGCGCAAACCCTAAGCCGCAATTGGGGCGCTGGCGCAAGCGACAAAAGGCGGAGTTTTGGTGCCGGCACCGGGGCTGGTGCGCCTCCGGTGTCGGCGCGCGCATCGGAATTCGTGGAAAACTTGGGGCCCGGGTTCGCTTCTACAGACGGGGTTCACAGGACCGTTGCGATCGGACGCTAAGGCCGCTGTCGACCGAATTCCGGCGGCCGTCTTGCCGCCGGCCCGTGCTCCAAGGAGAGATCGCAATGTCCCGCCTCATATCCGCGGCCCTGATGGCCGCTTCGTCCGTTCTGGCGCTCTGCTTGTCGCAGGCGGCCTTCGCCGCCGACGGAACTGCGACCACCACCCCGATCAAGCATCTGGTGGTGATCTTCCAGGAGAACGTCTCGTTCGACCATTATTTCGCGACCTATCCCAAGGCAACCAATCCGGCCGGGGAGCCGGCGTTCACCGCCTCGGCGAACACGCCCACTGACGTCGATACGCTCGCTGCCAAGGGCCTGCTGAGCGGCAACCCCAACTCGACCAACACTGCCAATGGCGCCGACGCGGCCGATCCGTTCCGGCTCGACAGCACGCAGGCCGGCACCGCCGACCAGAACCACGGCTACACCGCCGAGGAAGCCGCCTATGACGACCTCAAGATGGACCTGTTCCCGAAATTCACCGGCAAGGGCACCAAGGGCGGCGCCGGCACGTTCGGCACCAACGCGCTGGTGATGGGCTATTACGACGGCAACACCGTCACCGCGCTGTGGAACTACGCACAGCACTTCGCGATGAGCGACGCGTCGTACTCGACGACCTTCGGTCCCTCGACGCCCGGCGCGATCAACCTCGTCTCCGGGCAGACCAACGGTGCCATCCTGCCGTCAGGCTACCAGCTCGAGAAGGACGGCACCTATGACGGCGGCCGCATCGTGCCGGACGGCAATGGCGGCTGGACCGCGATCTCCGATTTCGATCCGACCGGCGACGTCTGCTCGTCCACGAAATACCCGACCGCGTCGATGAGTGGGAAGAACATCGGCGATCTGCTCAACGCCAGGGGTATCAGCTGGGGCTTCTTCGAGGGTGGCTTCGACCTCACTGCGACCAACGCTGACGGCTCGACCGGCTGCACCCGCTCGACCACGTCCTCGATCATCAGCATGAAGAGCGCCGACTACATCCCGCATCACCAGCCGTTCCAGTACTACAGCTCGACGGCGAACCTGCAGCACGTCCGCCCGAGCTCGCCGGACGCCGTGGGCGGCGCCAATGACGGCGGCGCCAACCACCAGTACGACCTCACCGATTTCTGGGCCGCGCTCAAGGCGGGTAATTTCCCGGCGGTCAGCTTCCTCAAGGCGGCAGCCTATCAGGATGGCCACGCGGCCTATTCCGATCCGCTCGACGAGCAGCAGTTCATCGCCGACGCTGTCAACCGGATCGAGCAGACGCCCGACTGGAAGTCGACCGCGATCGTCATCCTCTACGATGACTCCGACGGCTGGTACGACCACGCCCACGCCATCGTGAATCCGTCGAACATCACAGTCGCCGGCTACGACGTCCTCAACGGCACCACCTGCTCCACCGGCACGCCGCTGCCGGGCCTCGACGGCAAGCCGGCCGAAGGCCGCTGCGGCTACGGCACCCGCCAGCCGCTGCTGATCGTGTCGCCCTACGCCAAGGCGAACTTCGTCGATCACACGGTGACCGACCAGACCTCGGTACTGAAGTTCATCGAGGACAACTGGCTTGGTGGCCAGCGCATCGGCGGCGGCTCGTTCGACGCCATGGCCGGCAAGCTCGACGGCATGTTCGACTGGTCGGCGTCCACTCCGGCGCTGATGCTCGATCCGAAGACCGGTGAGCCGCAGGGCTGAGCCCTCTGCCGATGCGGATCGGCATCGTCCTGACGCTGATGGTGCCGGCGATCTTCGCCGGCGCCTTCGCGCTGCCCGCGTTCTCCGACAATGCCGGGGCGAGCACCGCCCCCGCGACGGGCGCGCCCAGCACGACTGACTATGCCGCCGTTCCGCTGAGCGCGATGGCCGAGCTCGGCAAGAAGATGTTCTACGACGCCGCGCTGTCGGCGTCGGGGCGGCAATCCTGCGCGTCCTGCCACGATCCGAGCACGGCCTACGCTCCCGCCAATGATCTCGCCGTGCAGCTCGGCGGTCCGCACATGGACCAGCCGGGCATCCGCGCCGTGCCCTCGCTCGATTACATGGGCACGACGCCCGTGTTCGAGATCGGCCCCGAGAGCCTCTCCGAAGTCGAAGGTGCGCAGCCTGGTCCGCTGGCCCGCAGTGCCACCGGCCAATCGAAGGCGGACATGGCGGCGCAGGGCGCCGCCAACCCCGTGCCCGAGGGCGGGTTCTTCTGGGATGGCCGCGCCGATACGCTCGAGGAGCAGCCCACAGGCCCGCTGCTGTCGCCGTTCGAGATGGCCAATGCCAGCGTGCACGACGTGGTCTCGAGGCTCGCCGCCGCGCCCTATGCCGGCGATTTCCGCGCGCTGTTCGGCGCGACCATCTTCGACGACGAGGCGATGGCGATGTCGGAGGCGAGCTTCGCCCTGGCCCGCTTCCAGCTCGAGGATCCCTCGTTCCATGCCTTCTCCAGCAAGTACGACGCCTACCTCGCCGGCAAGGCGACGCTAAGCCCGGACGAGGCGGCCGGCCTCAGGCTGTTCGAGGATCCCAGGAAGGGCAATTGCTCGTCCTGCCATCTCGACCGGCCCACCACCGACGGGCAGCCGCCGGTGTTCACCGATTTCGAGTATGAGGCGCTTGCGGTGCCGCGCAACCCGGCGATCCCGGCCAATCGCGATCCGCATTATTTCGATCTCGGCATCTGCGGGCCGATGCGGACTGACGCCTATGCACAGCAGCCGGCCAATTGCGGGCTGTTCAAGACGCCGACGCTGCGCAACGTCGCGACCCGCCATGTCTTCTTCCACAACGGCGTCTATGCGAGCCTGACCGACGTCGTGCGCTTCTACGTCCAGCGCGACACGCATCCCGAGCTGATCTACCCGCGGCTCCCCGACGGCGACGTTGATACCTTCAACGACATCCCGTTGCTCGACCGGCCCAATGTCGACGTCATCGACGCGCCGTTCGATCGGCACATCGGCCAGCCGCCGGCGCTCGACGACGACGAGATCGCGCAGGTCGTGGCGTTCCTCAAGACGCTGACGGATGGCTACACGCCGAGCCCCACGACGGCGCGGTCGAACTGACCGCCACCGCGTCGCCGTTTTCGGACGATCAGTTCGTGTTACGGCCTGATTCGACTCGAGCGATCCCAGCAAAAGTGCCGCGCGGTTTTGCGGCTCGGGAGCGCGACCAAACTTGACTAGGCCCCTGTGGTGGAGGGCCTATGGTCACCAACTGGTTCATTGTCATCCGGGTGCTGGACCAGTGGTGGATCGACAATGAGGGCACGTCCTTCGGTCCGTTCTCCACCAGAGAGGCGGCCTGCGCGGTGTCGTCGCGGATCGCCAAATCCTTCGGCGACAAGAAGCGGCGCAGCCTCGTGTTCTGGCCCGACGAAAGCGGCAAGCAGCGGCTGATGTTCGACGACCTCTAGCGCGGCGGAGCTGCAGGAAAGTCGCGCGCGCCCAACGTCCGGCGCGGGCCGGCGTTCCTGTGGCGCGGCGCAATATCTTGCGAGCGCGGCGCGCAACGCAACCCGGCGATGGCGGTTTGACTCTCCGGTCCAAACCATCACCCAAAGGGTTCACAGATGAAAAACGTCTCCATCGCCGTGCTGATATCAGCCATGGCATTTTCGACCCTCGCGATCGGCGCGGGCGTGTCCACCACCGTTGGCGGCGCAGCCAATTCCGCCATCAGCGCCGCGACCGGAAACGGCTCGACCACGGCCTCGACCGCCGCGAGCGGCCAGCTCGGCGGATCGGCCTCGGCGTCCGTCGGCGGCGTGAGCGTGGGGGCATCGACCTCGACCGAAGTCAGCGCCAGCGCGGGCGCGAGCGCCAGTGCCAGCGAGCCCGGCACCAGTTCGATCGCCAGCGACGTCTCCTCGATCGTGTCGGGCGCCTCGTCCGACGAGAGCTCGATGGCGTCGGGCGCGTCCAGCATGGCGTGCGACCAGGTCAGCTCGAGCGGCATGAGCATGGCCGCGATCGATCCGGCGGCACTGGCGGCGGTCACGAATGTGACGGTGCTCTCGGTCGGCAGCTGTGCGGGCCTGCCGAGCGGCACCCTCGACGCCGGCGCCTCCGCCGCGCTGAGCGGCAACCCCAACGTCACCGCCGCGCTCAAGACCGCCGGCTACACCGGCGGCCAGGTCGTCGGCTACACGCTCAGCGGCACGTCGCTGACGGTGTACGTGAAGTCGTAAGTCGCGACGTAGGAAGGAGGCCGACCTGTTTCGGCCTCCTCAGTTTACGCGCGTTCGGTCAACGTCGGCGCTCCCAACGATGGCAAAAGGAAAGGCCCCTCAGGGGCGAGAGCAGGGCTGCGCGCGCCAAGGCTACGACGCCGGAGCGCCGGGTGAAGATTGCGAAGCCTGCCAGGTCCCGGTGGTCGAAATAGGCGGCGCGCCCGCGTTCTGTCCCTGAGTGATACGTTTCGAAATGACCGTGGTAGGAGCGAACCCATCGGCCTTCGCGATCACGTCAAACGTGAGGTCTCGATCTATTCCGAGCTGGAAGAGCGGCAGCGCCAGAACATAGGGAGTTCCGGAAACTGCTGGAAACTCAGCTTTGAAATTCGCAAACCTCTGACCGTCCAGCCGCATCGTAACATCCAGAGAACCCGGCAATTGGTCTAGAAATTCTACATAGAGGCCAAGCATGAGCGTGGTGGGAAGGGCGGACCAAATTATTACATCTCCCGAGTACATGTTGATGATTGAGTGCTTGCTGTTCGCGCCCGGCACAACGTGCTCGCAAAGTATGGCGTTTCCAATCTTAAGTCGCTTTGGCATCAGAGCGACCGGACGAGTGGCAGTGGGGTAGCGGAGTTGGCGGTCTCTGATCGCCTATTAGCGTCCGAAAAGAGGATGATGCGTCTCGGCTGCCGTTCAATTGTCGGATCAGCCCAATCGGGCTTGTGGTCCCTGTTGCTGCTTCGGGTTTCGGGCTGCATCGGGTCATAGGACGTGAACGCTATTAACTTTCCTGTCAGCGCGTAGACGATCTTCGTGGCCGTATCGATTTCCATGTTGGTTGGATGACCTAGGGCACGCGAGATTGTCTCGCGCGGCTTACCAGTACGGCGGGCGAGTTCGGCTTGCGACATTCCTGACGCAATAAATTCCCGAACGATTAGCTGATGCAGTTGTCCCTTATTTCGTGCCTCAGCAAATGCCTCGGCGCGTCGCGGCGTCCTTTCGTGTTCTTCAGGTCTAGCGAGCCACGTGGGCATTGGAGAGGTACTCATGCACATTGCTCCCTTGGTGCGGTGTTAAGGGGAAGAAGAGTTGGTCCCAGGCATGCCGTGTGTCGGCGACAAACTGAGCAAATTGGTCGCCGATATTCTCTCGGTAGTCCCAAGTCAGGGCGACGAAAGTGTCCTTGCAAGCGAACGCCCCGCACACTCGGATTCCCTTGTTGCCCGTTTGGCGGGTGGCGTGAGTGTCTGCGTAAACGCGAAAGTCCCAAAACTCCCAGCTTACGGGGCTGTTACGTGCAATCTCGGTGTTGGGCGGGTGTTCGGCTGGGTCCTCGGAGACAAGAAAAACGTCGTGCTCGGCGAACCGAAGAAAGAAATCCAGCATCGCGGCGTGACGATCGGTCTCGTCAGAGAACTCGTCGCGTATCGCGTCTCTGACGTCGGCCGACATAACCAGATGACGCTTGACGTTCGTGGGTACGGGCGGCTCGAAAAAGTGCAAAAGCTTGGGATCGCTCGTCGTATGGACACGTATCCGCTGCTTGATCTGATCCTGTGGTGACATATAAGTCAACAAAATCCGGCGGCAATATGCTGCGGTAGTGTGATCCACCGGGCCGAGGGTTAACAGCCCTTCTTGATTGTCCCCGCGGTAGTGTCTCAGTTTGAATTTCGGCCGGATTGACGCTGGCGCGGATGGCCCGAACGCCCATATGCTTAGCGCTATGGACATGATCAAATGCATCGTCATCGCTGACGGCAAGCCGAGCCGCCATGGCTTTGCGGCTGTCCCGCGCGTAGGCGAACAGGTCATCCTGCCGACGAATGCCCTTCGGATTTACAAGGTCGCCGAGGTTCGCCATCAGGCGTTCTTCGAGAACGGGCTGGAGCCCGGGCCTTCCATCTCTATCAAGCTAGAGCATTTCCAAGACATCGAGATTCCCAATGCCAAAAGGCCCTGACGGCCAGAAGCGCAAAGCCGACGTAATCGGCAATGCCGTACTGATCGCAAGGATCGCCACTGGTGAGGTCAGCGACGACACCCCCGACGATGGGAAGGACAAGGCCGCTCAGGCGCTAGGACGCAAGGGGGGAGCTGCCCGGGCCAAGGCTATGACGCCAGAGCGCCGGGCGGAGATTGCGAAGAAGGCGGCAGCGAAGCGGTGGGCACCTAAGATTTAGGATTCACCTTCGCCGCGTCAACCGTCAGGATCGCCGGGGGCTTCGGCACCGTGGATGGCAGCACTCTCTGGATCAGGAAGTTCTGTACGACCACGGCAACACCAGGTGCGATCTCCGCGTCGTTCGGACCAAAGTTGCCCGGTGCAAAGCCATACCCGAGCCCCAACCACCACTCCCCCTCGTGAATGCCCGCCGCCTTGATGATCATCTCGACGATTTCACGCGGCTTGACCGTGTACTGATTAATGTCAACCACCAGCGCCTCCAATCAAAAGGGGCTGCGTCGGAAAGAAGGAAGATGGTGGACCTAGGTCGAAAGCGGTCGTCGCCGGAGCCTGTGGAACCAGATGCTGCGTGATGTTCGTCCGGACGTAATTTAGCACCATTGTCATACCACCTTGGCGCTCCCCGACGGTTATTGCAACGCTCGTAGAAATGAGTTGGTTGAGACTGACCCCGTCACGCTGCGCCGCCCAAGCGGCTTTCTTGTGTAGGCTCTTAGGGAGGCGCAGGACAAACTTGCCGCTATAGTCGTTGCTGATGTCGAATGGGGCTGGAATCGGCTGTGCGTTGCCGATAGCCGCCATCAGCCAGTCAAACGCCGCATCTTCCAAATTGGCGAGTGCTTCAGCGCCACTTTCGCCCGTCGCATTGCAGCCGGGGAACTCAGCTATCTCAGCTCGAAAGCTTCCGTCCTCCTCCGGCAGCACCACCCTAGCGTATGGCTGTCGGAGATAGCGTTCAGCTTCCAGTTCCCTAGTGGTCTTGTCCGACGGGGTCGGGTCCGTCTTCGTCTTCGTCATCCGCTTGCTCTTTGTGTTCATCATCATCCTCCCCGAGTTCCATTTCATGGCGAGAAATGTCGTCTTCTAGTTGGTTTAGAATGCTGTTCTTCGTCCCGGTTTTTAGATCTTTACCCCCGTGCTTCGGTATCGTCAGCGGGCGCAAATCCGGAAAGTCGCGGCTCAGGAATGTGGGCTCTTTTCCTCTCCCCGCAACGGCCTCTCGCCCGAGCACGCTTGCCAGCGCGATCAGGTCGGCAGCGCGTGCCGAAGAGCCCCGGAGGGCTTTGTGTTTCCGCTTCGCCTTTTCCAGCGCCTTGCGCTTCATAGTACCATCTGCGATACTACCGTGAAAGCCAAAATCGCAAAGTAGTGAATCGTCCCTGCCGCGACTCGTAGCAGGGCATCGCACAATAATCGAATCGCCATGCTTGACGCTAAGCAAAAAAGTTCATATCTAAGGGGTATGAACAAGCTGGACACGAAGACCCGCGCTCAAATCCTTCACTTGCTGGTTGAGGGCACGTCCATGCGCGCGGTGTCTCGCCTCACAGGCGTGTCGATCAACACCGTGACCAAGCTGCTGGTGGACGCCGGCACCGTATGCGCCATCCATCACTCGCGGACCGTCCAGAACGTGAAGTCGTCCAAGGTCCAGTGCGACGAAATCTGGTCGTTCAACTATGCCAAGGCCAAGAACGTCGCCGCTGCCAAGTCTGCCCCGCGCCACTCCGGCGACGTGTGGACTTGGACCGCGCTGGACGCGGACTCCAAGCTGATCGTGTCCTACATGGTCGGGGATCGCAGCGCCGAGGCCGCAACCGAGTTCATGCATGACGTGGCGTTCCGCCTCGCCAATCGCGTCCAGCTCACTACGGACGGCCATGCGGCTTATCTCCGGGCGGTTGAAGGCGCGTTCGGCATGGACGTGGACTATGCAATGCTGGTCAAGATTTACGGGGCCAGTCCCGAGAGTGCCAAGGGCCGCTACAGCCCGGCGGAGTGCATCGGAGCCAAGCCCGTGCCGATCATGGGCGCTCCCGAGCCCAAGGACATCAGCACGTCCTACGTTGAGCGCAGCAACTTGAGCATCCGCATGGGCAACCGGCGCTTTACCCGCCTGACCAATGCGTTCTCAAAGAAGATCGACAATCACATCTACATGCTGGCGCTCTACTTCGCGCACTACAACTTCTGCCGCATCCATAAGACCCTGCGCGTCACGCCCGCGATGGCCTCTGGCGCCGATAACGTGGTGCGCGACATGGACTGGATCGTCGGCATGATCGACGCGGTTGCCGCCAAGCCGGTGCGCCCGCTGCGCTATAAGCAGCCGAAGGCGCTTGTGGGCTCGCCGATCACGAACAAGGGCGTCACGATCGAAATGGCGGACGCTCGGAAGCCGCGCGGCTAGTTGTCATGGTATTCTACTTGCGCTGAGTCTTTCAGCGAGAAGGGGGAATACTTAATGGCTAAGAAACCGACCAAATCCGGCTCAGAACGAATTATCCCGCCGTCAAAGGCCGTCCTGTCAAAAGCGAGTGCCGACATGAAGAAGGGCGACCGAGCTGGCGCGCGTGCCATGTCGGATGCCGGCGTTGCCGCTAAACAGGGCGTGAAGCGCCCGCCTGGCAAGAAGTAAAGTCAGCGCAGCACTTCGCTACGAACGATAGCACTGCGGGGGATCATCATTCCCCCGTAGGTGTGACTATTTTCGGGGTGCTCAGTGTCACCGATGGTCGGCACGAGGACGACCCCGCGCTTGTTTTTGGCGACCTCAAAGCCAACCGTGACGCATAGGTGATGGTACGGCTCGGGGATGTTGGCCATATCCATCCACCCGCTGTTCAGCCGGCAGGAATCGACCCACTCCACAAGCATCAACTTGAAGCGCTTAGCCAAGCGGAAATCCTTTTTCAAACTGAGACACTACCGTCCCCGCCCCATTGACTCTTTGGAAACAAAATGAGAACAAACTAAGCACATTCGATGGACGGACCATCGCGCTTTCCGCCCGCGCCGGGGCATGGAATAAGGGAGAATCGCTATGGCTGCTGCTGCGCCGCTACGGGTAATCGAGGGTTCGATGGATAAGGACAAGGCGCTTGCCGCCGCGCTCAGCCAGATCGAGCGCAATTTCGGCAAGGGCACGGTGATGAAGTTCGACCAGGGGGCGATTACCCAGGTCGAAGCCATCTCCACCGGTTCGCTCGGCCTCGATATCGCGCTCGGGATCGGCGGGTTGCCGCGCGGCCGCATCATCGAGGTGTTCGGGCCGGAAAGCTCCGGCAAGACCACCCTTGCGCTGCATGTCGTCGCCGAGGCGCAGAAGAATGGCGGCATCGCCGCCTTCGTCGATGCCGAGCATGCGCTCGATCCGATGTATGCCCGCAAGCTCGGGGTCAAGGTCGACGAGCTCCTGATCTCGCAGCCGGACAGCGGCGAGCAGGCGCTCGAGATCGCCGACACGCTGGTGCGCTCCGGCGCCATCGACGTGCTGGTCGTCGATTCGGTCGCGGCGCTGACGCCGAAGGCCGAGCTCGAGGGCGAGATGGGCGATTCGCTTCCCGGCCTGCAGGCGCGCCTGATGAGCCAGGCGATGCGCAAGCTCACCGCCTCGATTTCAAAATCCAAGGCGATGGTCATCTTCATCAACCAGATCCGCATGAAGATCGGCGTGATGTATGGCTCGCCCGAAACCACCACGGGCGGCAACGCTCTCAAGTTCTACTCCTCCGTCCGCCTCGACATCCGCCGCATCGGCGCCATCAAGGAGCGCGAGGAGGTTATCGGCAACCAGACCCGCGTGAAGGTGGTCAAGAACAAGCTCGCGCCGCCGTTCCGGCAGGTCGAGTTCGACATCATGTATGGCGAGGGCATTTCCAAGACCGGCGAGCTGCTCGACCTCGGCGTCAAATCCGGCGTGGTGGAGAAGTCCGGCGCCTGGTTCTCCTACGACAGCCAGCGGCTGGGGCAGGGGCGTGAGAATTCCCGACAGTTCCTCAAGGACAATCCTCAGATTGCCGATGCCATCGAGGCGCATGTGCGCGAGAGCTCGGGGCTGCTCGGCGAGGCGTTGCTCGCAGGCCCCGAGGGCGACGAGGCGGCCGAGGACTGAGTCAGGTCAGACATTTCCGGGATTGAGGGCGTCACGGTCCTCGGTCAGGGGGCGACGGAGACGACCCGTCGCCCTCTTGTTTTTCGGGGGGCGACCCGGGTCTGCGACGAACTTATCCAAGTGCTTTTGGGCCGGACTATTCTTCTCTCGCGCCCACCATCCAACCGCGCGCGTTGACGAGACGCGGGTGGGCGCGGCGGGGGAGTGGCGGTCGCGCCGTTCCAGGCCGCGCCCGGGTCGCTGCACGCGAAAGCGTGTGCCCGCCCGGCCGGACCACAAAACCGTCGACGGCGGCGCGCAGCGCGCAACTGGAAACAGGGGCGCACTGCGCCAGAGCGCGGGGCGTCTCGCTTCGCACAAGAACCTCGGAGGCGCCTCGCGCTCTCCGTCCGCGGGACCCGCTAGTCCCGCGACAGTCGAACCCCGGCGCTCCAGGGCGGCCGGGTCTCTCCCCATGCCCATTTGCTGGACATGGCCCGATGCCCCGCGATAGAACGCGTTTTCCTCGGTTTTTCAGCGGCGGCGGCCCGTGGCCCCGCCCTTTTGTTGTGACGGAACGGCTATGCAGAGCGTGAACGACATCCGGTCTTCCTTCCTCGGCTTCTTCGAGAAGAACGGGCATCGCGTCGTCGCCTCCTCGCCGCTGGTGCCGCGCAACGATCCGACGCTGATGTTCACCAACGCCGGCATGGTGCAGTTCAAGAACGTCTTCACCGGCGTCGAAAAGCGTGACTACCTCCGTGCCACCACCTCGCAGAAATGCGTGCGCGCCGGCGGCAAGCACAACGATCTCGACAATGTCGGCTTCACCGCGCGGCATCACACCTTCTTCGAGATGCTCGGCAATTTCTCCTTCGGGGACTACTTCAAGGAGCATGCGATCGAGCTCGCATGGAACCTGCTCACTAAGGAGTGGGGCCTGTCGCCGGCAAAGCTCACCGCGACCATCTACCTCGACGACGACGAGGCGTTCGCGCTCTGGAAGAAGATTGCGGGCCTGCCCGACGACCGCATCGTGCGGCTCGGCGCGAAGTCGAACTTCTGGCAGATGGGCGATACCGGCCCGTGCGGTCCGTGCTCCGAGATTTTCTACGACCACGGCGATAAGTACTGGGGCGGCCCGCCGGGTTCGCCCGAGGAAGACGGCGACCGCTTCGTCGAGATCTGGAATCTCGTTTTCATGCAGTTCGAGCAGTTCGCCGACGGCTCGCGCACGAACCTGCCGAAGCCCTCGGTCGATACCGGGTCGGGCCTCGAGCGCGTCGCCGCGGTGATGCAGGGCACCAACAACAATTACGAGATTGACCTGTTCCGCGCGCTGATCTCAGCGGCGCAGCAGGCGACCGGCTTTTCGGGCGACGCGGCCAATCCGAGCCTGCGCGTCATCTCGGACCATCTGCGTTCGATGAGCTTCCTCATCGCCGAGGGCGTGCTGCCCTCCAATGAAGGTCGCGGCTACGTGCTGCGCCGCATCATGCGCCGGGCCATGCGCCACGCGACCTTGCTCGGCGCGAACGAGCCGGTGATCCACAAGATCGTGCCGGCGCTGGTCCGCGAGATGGGGCAGGCCTATCCTGAGCTCAGCCGCGGCGAGGCGATGATCGAGGAGACGATCCGGCTCGAGGAGCAGCGGTTCCTCAAGACACTGAGCCGCGGCCTCGCCATCCTCGACGACGCGACCGCCGGCCTCAAGGACGGCGACATGCTCGAGGGCGTTACGGCGTTCAAGCTCTACGACACTTACGGTTTCCCGCTCGACCTCACGCAGGATGCGCTGCGCACCCGCGGCATCCACGTCGATCTTTCGGGTTTCGAGGACGCGATGGCCAGGCAGCGCGCCGAGGCGCGCAAGAGCTGGGCCGGGTCGGGCGAAGCGAGCGAAGACAAGATCTGGTTCGCGGTTGCCGACAAGGTCGGACCGACCGAGTTCCTGGGCTACGAGACGGAGACCGCCGAAGGCGTCGTCACCGCGCTGGTCAAGGGCGGCCGGATGGTCGACGCGTTGGCGAAAGGCGAGGAGGGCTATGTCGTCCTCAACCAGACGCCGTTCTACGGCGAGAGCGGCGGCCAGGTTGGCGATACCGGGACGATGACGGGGGAGGGCGTCGCCGCGACCGTGCTCGACACGGTCAAGCACAATGGCGTCTTCGGCCACAAGGTGACGGTTGTCGACGGCACGCTCAAGGTCGGCACCGCGCTCGGCATGGTTGTCGATCACGCGCGGCGCTCGGCCATCCGCGCCAACCATTCGGCGACGCATTTGCTGCACGAGGCGCTCCGCCTCGTCCTCGGCGATCACGTGGCGCAGCGCGGCTCGCTGGTCACGCCCGACCGGCTGCGCTTCGACTTCGTCCACACCAAGCCGATCAGTCCGCAGGAGATGGCCCAGATCGAAGATATCGCCAACGACATCGTGCTGCAGAACTCGCCCGTCGAGACGCGGCTGATGGGGCTCGACGATGCGCGGCAGTCCGGCGCCCGGGCGCTGTTCGGCGAGAAGTATGGCGATGAGGTCCGCGTCGTCTCGATGGGCGACCCCACAGGCAATGCGCTCGGCTGGTCGATCGAGCTTTGCGGCGGGACCCACGTCCGGCGCACAGGCGACATCGGGCTTATCACGGTGCTCGGTGAGTCCGGCGTGTCCTCGGGCGTTCGGCGCATCGAGGCGCTGACCGCGAAGGGCGCGCGCCATCACGCGCGTACCAACACCAATCTCGTCCAGAGTGCAGCCGATCTGCTGCGCGCCACGCCTTCCGAAATGCTCACCCGCATCGAGGCGCTGCAGGACAATCTCAAGAAGTCCGAGCGGGCGCTGAGCGATGTGCAGCGCAAGCTCGCCCTCGGCGGGAGTTCGGGCGCTGCCGCACCCGCGGCCGAAACGGTCAACGGAACGGCGTTTGTCGGCCGCGCCGTCGAAGGCGTGCCGGCCAAGGATCTGCGCGGCCTCGTCGATGCCGAAAAGAAAAAGGTCGGCTCGGGCGTCGTTGCGCTCGTGCTCAAGGGCGAGGACGGCAAGGGGACGGTCGCGATCGGGGTGACCGACGATCTGGTGGCCAAATTCTCGGCCGCCGATCTCATCAAGCACGCCACGGCAGCGTTGGGCGGGCAGGGCGGTGGCGGCCGTCCGGACATGGCGCAGGGTGGTGGTCCCGACGGAGCCAAGGCGCAGGCGGCGATCGAAGCCGTTCGCGCGGCGCTCTAGCTTTCGCCGGCGCTCTAGCTTTCGCCGGCGATCTCGGTTGCGCCGACGACCGAGGATTCGAGCACCGCTGCAACGGCTTCGCTCTCCTCGCCGATGAGCGCGGGGCCGGCGCCGCTCGGCGACAGGCGCGAGAAGATGCGGATGCGGGTGCCGACGCTGACCACGTTAAAGATTCCCGCGACGACGATCAGCGCCAGGCCGAGATAGGCGATCGGCACCGGGAATTCCTTGTAGAACATGGCTCCAAACAGGATCGCCCAGACGATCTGGGTATACTGGATCGGCGCCACGGCGCTTGCCGGCGCGCGCCGGGTCGCGGCGATGAACATCAGGTTTGCGGTGCCGCCGAGGCCGCCGATGGTCAGCAGGCCGACCCAGGATTGCCAACTGATCTCGCGAATATCGCCCGTCACCAGCATCAGGATGCCGTTGGCGACGAGGATATAAGCCGAGGCGACGCCGATGAGGCTGGCGCGGGTCTCCTCAGCTGAGATGCGGCGCAGCACCGACGTCGTTACGGCGCCGCAGATCGCCGAGAGAACGATCGCGGCGTGTCCCCATTGCAGCTCGCGGAAGCCCGGCCGCACCACGATCAGCACGCCGACGAAGCTGGTCCCCAGCAGCAGCCAGCGAAAGGGCGATACCTCTTCCTTCAGCACCTGGATCGAGATCATCACGATGAAGATCGGGGCGAGGAAGGCGATCGAATAGACTTCCGCGAGCGGAATGGTGGTGAAACCATAGATCACGCAGAGGTTGCCGATCAGCCCGGTCACCCCGCGCAGGTTGAGCAGGAAGGGGTGCTTGGCCTTCCAGAAGGTCAGCCAGCTTTCGCCCTTCGGCGTGGTCGCGATCGCCGGCGCGAGACAGAATAGCGTCGTGAAAAACGCGATCTGGTAGACGCTCAGTCCGGCACCGAGCCCTTTGGTGATCGCATCGCAACACGAATAGAGCGCGTACGCGCCGAGGGCAAAAAGGACGCCGGCAGGCATCGGATGATCCGAGAAATGGACTCGACGACGAGTACGCTATCCATAATCGGTGCCGCCCCTGCCGTCGAGGCTGACATGATTATTTTGGTTCGGTATCCGCCGGATTGCCGGGCTATTTCGCGCGCGCCCGGTTGTTGCGCGGTCCGTGCTCGAGTTCCACGAGTCCCAGCACTTCCGCCACCGGGGTCACGTAGTTGGCGAAGCGTCCGCGCAACCCCTTCTTGAGGCCGTACCAGCCCTTTTTGGGGTTGGAGGGCGAGCGCGCCCAGGCCTCGATCGTGCCGGGTTTCGCGTCCTTCTGTTCGTCGGCGTTGCCGAGCTCCATCCAGTCGCCATGCGCCTTCAGCATCGCGGCGAGGTCCTCGGGCGCGCTGATGTGGTAGCGCAGCTCGGTGCCTCCGGCGATGCAGACCAGCGCCGGCGGATCGGCAGCAGGGTCGCGCCACAGGGTGATGTCGGAGGTGCCCGGCGGCGTCTTTAGATGCCACGGATCGTCCTTGGTGCCCTTGGCCATTCAGCTCTCCTCGATGATGGTTTTGAGCGCCGGCAGCACGGCGTCCCAACCGCGCGCGAAGGTTTCGACCCGCTGCGCCCAGATTGCTTCGCTCTCCGCCAGCGGCCGATGGGTGACGGTGATCTCGGTATGCCCGGCGACCGCGACGAAGCGGATTTCAACTGAGGTGGGCGAGGCCGGTGAGCCCGGATACCAGTCGAGATCGAGCGCGGCCGGTGGTTCGATGGCGCGTACCCGGCCCATCGTCCACTCGGAGCCATCGGTCGCGCGATCAACCAGCGCTCCGCCCTTGCGCGCTTCGAGCCGCAGACTGCCGTCGCGATGCCGGCGGTGGCCGCGCGGCCACCACAAATCGATCTTGTCGGTGAAGGTCGCAAAGGCGTGCTCGACGTCGCAATCGAGGGCGATGGAGCGGACGAGGAGATCAGCCACGATGCCGGCCCCGAGGTGGCGCGGTGTTTTCCGCCAGCAGCCGGAGCCGGGCTTCGGCCTCGTCCCAGAAGCTGTTGAGCCACCGGGCGGTCTCGGTCATGCCTGCGGCATCGAGCGCATAAAGGTTGCGGGTGCCTTCGCCGCGATGGGTCACCAGGCCCGCCTCTTCGAGCTGTTTCAGGTGTCGCGACACAGCCGGCCGGCTGATCGGCAGGTCGGCCGCCAGTTCCCCGACGCTTTGCGGGCCCTGAGCGAGCGCGCGCAGCAGCCGGCGCCGTTCGGCATTGCCGAGCGCATCCAGTGCGCGTTCGGGGAGATCGGCTAGAGGCTGAGTTCGTAACATGAGTGTTACGTAACGCTGATGTTACCGAGGGTCAAGCGGGCAGCATCATTTCAATTGACGAAGCTGACAGCGCCGCCGCCGCTCGAATTGATCTTGGTCTGCGGCGGATGGCCGTGGATTTCGATGTGCGCGCCGCCCGACGCGTCGGCGGTGACGCTGGCCCCGGCCGAAATCGTCAGATGCCCGCCACCGGAGGCGCTGCCGACCACGTCCACGCAGTCGAGCTGGCCAGCGTCGAGCGTTCCGCCGCCCGAGGCATCGAGGCGCGCGCTGTAGCAGGTGCCCGAAAGCGTCGCCGTGGCCCCGCCGGACACGCCGATCGCGTAGCGCTTGGCCGAGGCCGCGTCGATGAGCGCGTGCGCGCCGCCCGACGCGTCGACCCGCAGCTCGTCGCCCGGCACGCCGTTCACCTTGGCATCGCCGCCGGCGCTGACGGCGAGGCTGTCGACTTCCGGCATGGTGACAGTGACGGTCACGTCGCGGGCGCTGAAATTGAAGATGCGCCAGATGCTCCAGTCGTACCACAGGCGCAGCACGCCGCTGCTCACGGCGTATTTGAGATCGCGCACGTCATCGGCGTTGGACGAGTTTGCGGTGGCGCTAAAGCTGTCCGCGGGGTTGACGACGACCTTGATGCCCGACGACACGTCGAGCCCGGTGAAGTCAGAGACCGCGAGCGTCAGCGGATCGGCCAACGACGGGAGCGGCGCGACGGCGATTGCGCCGGCGATGGCGAGCGCGAGGAGCCGGCATCGCAACAAAGATGTCTCTGTCCGCTGCTGGAACGTGCTCATGCCGGACCCATCGTTGCTGGCGTGCGGCCGTATCGAAGTCCTGCGGCCACTTTGCCGAGCCCCACGAGCGGGTTGGCAACGCGATGGTTCACTTTCCGCATTTCCTGGAACGACGTTTTGATTTTATCTCCAAGCGGCGACTGGGCGACAAAATGCCACCACGTACCGGAATAGGGCACGTGGCTCGTCCGGAGCCAGGGCTTAAAGGCACCGGCAAAGTGGATGATGTGTGGCCTGCGACGCTGTTCCGCGATCCCCTCGGTCACGAACGTGTTGGTGCCATCGGGAATCTTGAAGATCAACTCGGTGACGAGAACGTTCCACCCTGCACGGAGGTGCTTGATCCGCCCCTTGAGCAGCAGGTTGAGCCCATCCTGGTCCGGCCAGGGAAGGTCGTGTGCCGCGCGGTCGAGCAGGTCGAGCGCCTGGCGCGAGAGTTCCTCGCTCCGGAGGGCGGCGAGGTCCATCACCGCGACCCCGGCATTGACGTAGTCGTACCATTCCCCTGCCGTAAAGCCGAGCTTCTCGCGCAGCAGCGGTTCGAGGCGGTACAGTGGATTTTTATGAGGATCGGTGCGCTGCCGCTGCATCCAAGTGTAAATCGAATAGTCGACGACCGCGCCGAGCGGGCAGCCGCCCAGATCGGCGTCAAACAGGCCGGCAATGTCGGCCAGCAACAGCAAGTCGACATCGAGGAACACCGCGCGATCGAGGTCGGGCATCAATTCGCCCGCCATCATCCGCACCAGCGTCTCGGTGCCCATAACCGAGCGCCCGCGGTACTTCTCGACCTCAGTCGGTGCGTCGAGCAGGCGAACCGTCACCGGCCCGACGCGGTAGCCATCCAGCGCCTTCGTGTCAGAGCTCGGAGGCCCGGCGTAGAACACCCGGTAGTCGATGGGCCGGCCCGATTTGGCGAAGCGCGCCATCGAGGTCGCCACCGGGCCGACATAGGGAAGGAAGCCCGCGTCGACCGAAGAGGCGACGGTGATGGTTTCGCCCGTGCTGCCCAATGTCAGGCTGCCATCGCTTTCTTCAGATTGGCGTCGATAGCGTCGAGGAAACCGATGGTCGACAGCCAATGCTGATCGGGGCCGACCAGCAGCGACAAATCCTTGGTCATCTTGCCCTCCTCGATGGTCGCGACCGTGACCTTTTCGAGGGTATCGGCGAATTTCGACAGTTCCATGTTCCCGTCGAGCTTGGCGCGATGGCTCAGCCCGCGCGTCCAGGCGAAGATCGAGGCCGTCGAGTTGGTCGAGGTCTCCTTGCCCTGCTGGTGTTGGCGGTAGTGGCGCGTGACGGTACCGTGCGCGGCTTCGGCTTCCACGATCTTGCCGTCGGGGGTCGCGAGCACCGAAGTCATCAGGCCGAGCGAGCCAAAACCTTGCGCCACGATGTCGGACTGCACGTCGCCGTCATAGTTCTTGCAGGCCCACACATACCCGCCCGACCATTTCAGCGCCGAGGCCACCATGTCGTCGATCAGTCGGTGCTCGTACCAGATTTTGAGCTCATCGAACTTGGCCTTGTAGTCGCGCTCGAAGATCTCCTGGAAGATGTCCTTGAAGCGCCCGTCATAGGCTTTCAGAATGGTGTTCTTGGTGCTGAGGTAACACGGCACCTTGCGGTTGATGGCGTAGTTGAACGAGGCGTGCGCGAAGTCGCGGATCGACTCGTCGAGGTTGTACATCGCAAGCGCTACGCCCGCGCCGGGCGCTTGGTAGACCTCGTGCTCGATCACCTTGCCGTCTTCGCCGGTGAACTTGATGGTGAGCGTGCCCTTACCCGGGAAGGTGAAGTCGGTGGCCTTGTACTGGTCGCCGAAGGCGTGGCGGCCGACGATGATCGGCTGGGTCCAGCCAGGGACGAGCCGCGGCACGTTCTTGCAGATGATCGGCTCGCGGAAGATCACCCCGCCCAGGATGTTGCGGATCGTGCCGTTGGGCGACTTCCACATCTTCTTCAAATGAAACTCTTGGACCCGCGCCTCATCGGGCGTGATGGTCGCGCATTTGATGCCGACGCCGTATTTCTTGATGGCGTTCGCCGCTTCGACCGTGACCCGGTCCTCGGTCTTGTCGCGGTTCTGCACGCTGAGGTCGTAGTACTCGATCGGCAGATCGAGATAGGGCGTAATCAGCTTGTCCTTGATCGCCTGCCAGATGATGCGGGTCATCTCGTCGCCATCGAGATCGACGACGGGGTTCTGGACTTTGATCTTGGGCATCTGCCGCTCCTCAGGACTTTGCGCGCGCTATAGCACGACGGCGCACAGGCGGAAGGCCTCAGCAAACGAGGGTGGCATGCGGGGGAAGGACTTTGCGTGCGCGCCGATTGTGGGAGTCGGGATCCAGCAACACGTCGCTGAGCTTCACTTGACACTGTGCATATACACAGTATGAGACCCGATGCCTGACGACTTCGATCTCTGCATGGTTGGCAACGCGCGCACGGCGGCCCGCGCGGTGACTCGGCGCTACGATGCGTATCTGCGCAGCTACGGCGTCACGGCGACGCAGCTGTCGTTGCTGGGCGGCCTGCGCATGCTTCCCGAGGCAACCGTCAGCGAGGTGGCCGAAGCCCGGGGGTTCGACCGGACCACGCTGACGCGCAATCTCGACCGGCTCGAAGCCATGGGTCTGGTCGCCTCGCGCCGCGCCGCCCGCGGCAATGGCCGGATCTGCCAGTTGACCGGCAAGGGCAATATGCTGATTGAGGAGCTGCTGCCGCTGTGGCGCAAGGCGCAGGCCGAGCTCAGCGCCGAACTTTCGCACGATACCTTCGCCGACAGCATCAATATGCTGCGGCGGCTCGCAAAAGTCTGAAAGGAATACAGATGGCCGAGGCCGATCCGATCGTCATCACCGGCATGGGCGCAGTGTCGCCGCTCGGCGTGGGCGTCGAAACGAACTGGCACGCGCTGATGGCTGGGCGCAGTGGCGTCGTCATCAACGACCGGTTCGACACCACCGATTTCGCCTGCAAGATCGCGGGGATGGTGCCGGGCAAGGACCAGCCGAACGGGTTCGATCCGACCAAGGTCATCGATGCCAAAGAGATCAAGAAGATGGATCTCTTCATCCAATACGGGCTCGTCGCCGCCGCCGAGGCGCTGGCGCAGTCGGGATGGGTGGCCGATACGCCGGAAAAGCAGGCGGCGACGGCGACGATCATCGGCAGTGGCGTCGGTGGCTCGCCGGTGATGGCCGAGGCGGTCAACACCATCAACGAAAAGGGGCCGCGGCGGCTCTCGCCGTTCACCGTGCCGAGCTTTCTTGCCAACATGGCATCGGGCTGGATTTCCATCCTCTACGGCTTCAAGGGTCCGATCGGGGCGCCGGTCACGGCCTGTGCCGCTTCGGCGCAGGCGATCGGGGACGCCATGCGGCTGATCCGTACGGGCGAGGCGGAGATCGCGGTGTGTGGCGGAGCCGAAGGCTCGGTCGATCCGATCTCGATCGGCGGCTTTGCCGCGTCACGGGCGCTCAATACCACCTACAACGACCGGCCGACCGAGGCGTCGCGGCCGTTCGACAAGGGCCATGCCGGCTTTGTCCTCGCCGAGGGCGCGGCGGTGGTGGTCATCGAGCGACTGAGCCACGCGCGGGCTCGCGGGGCGATCCCGCTGGCGATCGCGGCGGGCTATGGGACGTCGGCGGATGCCTATCACCTGACGGCCGGCTCGCCAGACGGCGCCGGGGCGCAGGTTGCCATGAACCAGGCGATCCGGACCGCGGGGCTGTCGCCCGACGACGTCGGCTACGTCAACGCGCATGCGACCTCGACCGAGGTCGGCGACAATGCCGAGATCAACGGCATCCGCGCGGTATTCGGCAATCGCGGGCGAAGCCTTGCGGTCAGTTCGACCAAGTCGGCCACCGGTCACATGCTCGGCGCTGCCGGGGCGATCGAGGCGGTCTACTCGGTGCTGGCGCTGCGCAACCAGATGCTGCCGCCGACGCTCAACCTGGTCGATCCCGAAGACATTGCCGCACAGTTCGACCTGGTGCCGCTCAAGGCCAAGCCGAAGGCGCTGAAGCATGTGCTCAGCAACTCGTTCGGCTTCGGCGGCGTCAACGCGTCGCTGGTGTTCTCGGCGGTCTGACCCTGGTCAGCCGTTGATCCACGTCACGTGGCCATCGGCGGCGGCGAGGCAGGAGACGAAATGTTTGTTTTCGTCGAGCCCGCCGTAAGAATAGCCGTCGCCGTTCTTGGTCAACTGGAACCCGGCAACTTCCGCGCGGTCGACCTGCGAGGCGCTCGCCATGAAGGCCTTGGTGCAGTTGGCCTTGACCAGGTCCTCGATGCTGCTCTTGGCCTGGGCGGCGTCGAAGACAGCGGGCGGGACCGAGAGAGACAGGGCGAAAGCGAGGCTGAAGGCGAAGATCTTGTTCATGGACGCTACTCCCAACTGGCCGGCCGATGTTCAGCCGGCGCGTGTCCGAGCCAAGTCAAACGGTAGATAACATTAACGGATATTTTACCGTCTTTGAACAGCGGCTGAACGGCTTGGTAAAGGGCCGGAACACTGCCCTAGTCGGGCGTTCGCCTGGCTCGCGCTGGTGGCTTGCGGGCAGGGGCCGCCTTGCGGCCGATTGCTGCTGCGGGAGCGGGCTTCTTTGCCGAAGGGGCTCTCCTGGGCGATGGGGAGGCCTTTGGCGGTATCCGGCTGACCCAACTGCGCGCGAGCCTCACCCATGCCTCGAGGTCGTCGTCGTCCTCGATGGCGTCGCCGTCGACCCAGACGAAGCCGATCATGTCACGCCCGTTGTGGTGCATCTGGGTGGCGCCCGCCCGAGCCAGCGCTTCGGCGTTGCCCTCCTTGCCGACGCTCAGCAGCACGCGCCCGTCCTTCTTGCAGCCAACGAGGATATGGCCGTCGAGCAGGAAGGTGAGGCCGCCGAACATGGTCTTTTCGGTGATGCCCGGATCATTGCCGACGAGAGCGCGGACGCGTTCGGCGAGGTGGTCGAGGGTCTGGCTGGCGGTCGAGGATGACTTCATTTGGCCGGGAGCGTTTTGACGTAGGCGAGTGAATACTCGATCCACTGCCGGATACTGGCAGCATCGGGAAGCGCTTCGGGCGCAACAGCCATGAAGCCGGTCATGGTTTTCGCCCCCATCTGCATCGGGTAGGCGCCCGGTTTCTTCAGGGCCGCATCCATCTTCTGCGGATCGACCCGCACGAGCAGGGCGCCCTTCGCGGTGGTGCCGACCAGCATGTTGCCATGGAGCATGAAGCCGGAGCCGCCGAACATTTTCTTTTCGACGACCGGCATCGTCTTGAGAAGCGGGCGAAGGCGCGCGGCCATGATCTCTGAGGCCGCCGTCATGCAAGGCTTCCAGGGTCGCGATAGGTATCGTGACGCGGCAGCCCCTCGGGGATGAGGTCCCAGTCGCGATGGCTGCGGGCGAAGATCATCTGGGCCGGCGCGAACCAGTCGGCACCGGCGCCGAACAACCCCACCGGCAGCATGATGAGCTGCGGCGCCCGGCTGGAGCGCCCGCAGATCGGCGTACCGCAATGCGGACAGAAGCTGCGGGTGAAGGTGGCGCCCGAATTGGCGGCGCTCGCAAAGCCCCGCGGTTCCCCCGATATCGAGACATCGTCGACGCTGGCGAGCACGACCGTTGAGTGCCCGGTGCCGGTTGCCCGCTGGCAGTCCTCGCAGGCGCAGAGCAGCATCGCTCGCACTTTACCCGAAAGCTGCACGGTCACGCGGCCGCAGGCGCAGTGTGAGGTCAAATCGACGACGGGGCGCGGGGGCCGGTCCATGCCCGCAAGACTCGCATCGCGGCGGGCGTTGGGCAAGCGGCTGCTGCTGCGTCGCGATTATGGCAGCTAGCGGAAAAGTGCTCGGCTCGCCGACCGGAACTCGCAACCTCTTCCTACGTTCCCTGCTCGGAGGCTGAGCGCAGCGGAGGGCGCTTGGAGATGAGTTCAGAGATTTTGATCAAGACCGACAGGCTGATATTGCGGCCGTTCGACAAGGCCGACCTGGCTTCGGTGCTCGACTATTATTCGCTGCCGGACGTACAGCGCTATCTCGACTGGAAGGCGCGGGACAGCGGCGAGGCGTCGGCGGCGTTCCAGTCCATGCGCAAGCAAACCCGGCTGATGCGGCCGGGAGACATTCTTACGCTTGCGGTGGTTCGCAAGGCCGACGGCATGGTGATGGGACACGTGTCCCTGCGTTGGACGGATGCCACCGCGGGGCAGGGCGAGCTGCGTTTTGCGCTCGGTCCGGCCTTCCGGCGGAAGGGGTACGGCACGGAGGCGGTAAAGGCGATCGTCAACATGGCCTTCGACGACTACAAGCTGCATCGGGTGTTTGCGCGCTCGGCCGGCAAGAACGAAGCGTCGGCTCGGCTGCTTCGCAAGCTAGGCATGCGCCTCGAGGCGCATTATCGCGAACACGCGCTGTTTCAGGGCGAGTGGGACGAGGAGCTGCATTTTGCGGTGCTCGACCGGGAATGGGCGCGCGGCGAAAAGGTGCGGGAGCTGGCGCGCCACAAGGTCGCTTGATCGCGGCGGGGTTTCCACCGTAAGTGCCGGCCATGGCCGGCACCGACAAAAGCCAGAACTTCGAATATCGCCCCAGCCCGGCGATCATTCTCTGCGAGCCGCAGCTGGGCGAGAACATCGGCACGACGGCGCGCGCCATGGCCAATTTCGGGCTGTGGGATCTGCGGCTGGTCAATCCGCGCGACGGCTGGCCGAACGAGCGGGCGGTCGCGGCCGCGTCGCGCGCAGATCATGTGATCGACAGGGTGCGGGTGTTCGCGACACTCGAGGAGGCGATCGCGGATCTGTCGCTGGTCTACGCGACGACCGCCCGGCGGCGGGACATCAACAAGCCGGTGCTCGGTCCCGAGGAAGCGGCGCAGCGCTCTATCGCGCACATCGCGGCCGGGAACGGTGCAGGCATTCTGTTCGGTCGCGAGCGCTGGGGCCTCTACAACGAGGAAGTTGCGATCAGCGACGCGATCGTGACGTTGCCGGTCGAGGCAGCGTTCGCCTCGCTCAACATCGCGCAGGCGGTGCTGATCATCGCCTATGAGTGGCGGCGACAATCGGAGCTCGGCAACGCGCTGCTCTTCGCCGAAACGGTCAGCGAGCCGGCCACCAAAGGCGAACTTACCCAGCTGTTCGTCCACCTCGAGCAGGCGCTCGATGAGGCCGGCTTTTTCACCGCTCCCGACAAGCGGCCCACCGTCGTCAACAATCTGCGCGCGATGCTGAGCCGCGGCACGCTCTCCGGTCAGGAGGTGCGCACGCTCCACGGGGTGATCTCCTCTATCGAGCGTAAGCACGAGCGGCCCAAGGCCAATCGGCCCAGCAAGGGACAGCCCGGCGAGCCGGTCGAATAGGCCCAGAAATCTATTGAAAGTCGCAATCGGGGACGGTAGGGGCTCGACTGACCTCCGGATCGGACGGCATGGCCACAGGCCGCCGAAGATCGCGCAGGGCTTGGGGATTTCTGATGTCGGGCGAAGAGATGACGAGCACGTCCAGCGCGGGCGGGCCGTCGGCGCGGGCGTTTTCCTATCGTGATTATCGGTTCTTCTGGGTCGCGACGGCGCTCGCGAGTTTTGCCGCGCAGATCATGGCGATCGCGCTCGGGCTCGACGTCTACCTGCTCACCCATGACGCATTCTACCTCGGCCTGATCGGGCTCTCGCTGTTCTCGCCGGCGCTGTTGCTCGTGCTGGTCACCGGGCTGGTGGTCGACCGCTTCAACCGGCGCGTCATCATGATGATCTGTGGCGGCGTGGAGCTGATCTGCGCCTTGGTGCTGCTGGCGTTCAACGTCTCGGGGCTGACCAATGTGGTGCCGGTCTTCGTCTTGCTGATCTGCCTCGGCACGTCGCGGGCGTTCCTCAGCCCGGCGACGTCCTCGTTGGCCCCGAATCTGGTGCCGCGCCAGGCGCTGGCAAGCGCGATCTCGCTCAATGCCTCCGCCTGGCAGACGGCGAACATTCTCGGGCCGGTGGTGGGCGGCGTCCTGGCGAGCATCTCACTGCAGCTGGCGTTCGCGACCGCGGCGCTGTTCTCGGCGCTGGCTGTGGGCTCGGTGTTCTTCATCCACGCCCCGGCCCAGCGCGTCTCCAGCCAGGCCACGAGCGTCGCGACCCTGCTCGCGGGGGTGCGCTACATCTGGCACGAGAAGGTCGTGCTCGGCGCGATTTCGCTCGATCTGTTCGCGGTGCTGCTCGGCGGGGCGACGGCGCTGATGCCGGTGTTCGCGCTCGATGTGCTGCATGTGGGCGCGACCGGACTCGGCTTTATGCGCGCCGCCCCCGGCATCGGCGCAATCCCGACCGCGCTTTATCTCGCGCGCTCGCCGATCAAGGACCGGGCCGGCCATATCCTCTTCGTCTTCGTGGCGCTGTTCGGGCTGTTCACGCTGGTTTTCGGGCTGTCGCAGTGGATCTGGCTGTCGATCCCGATGCTCATGCTCATGGGCGCGTGCGACATGGTCTCAGTCTCCATCCGCGAGACGCTGATGCAGCTCTGGACCCCCGACGAAGTTCGCGGGCGGGTGAATGCGGTCAACTCCGTGTTCATCGGGGCGAGCAACGAGCTTGGCGAGTTCCGGGCTGGGACGATGGCGCGGATCATCGGCGGACTCGTCGGGTCATCGCCGTACGGCGCGGTGATCGCGGTTGCCGCCGGCGGGGCGGCGACGATGGTGGTGTCCGGCGTCTGGAGCCTGATGTTCCCCAAGCTCAGACAGGCGAGGCGGCTCGACCGGCGCGAGGCCTGAACGGACAAGCGGCAGCCGACCGCTGCCGGAAACTGACGGAGCGCCCAGCTAGTGGCTCTCCTGCAAAAGCAGGAGCCCGACCATGAAATTTGCGTCCGTCCGTCTCGTAACCAAAAATATCGAACCGCTCGTCGCCTTCTATCGCACGCTCACGGGCGTCGAGCCGGAGCGGCCCAATCCCGCCTACGCGCATTTTGGGTTCGGCACGGCCGCGCTCGACATCTCGTCGGAGGACCTCGTCAGGCAATTTAACGCCGGCGCGGCGCAGGGCGGTGCCAACCGCTCGGCCATCATCGAGTTCGAGGTCGATGATGTCGATGCCGTCAAGACGCGGCTAGGCGACAGCGTGACCTATGCCATGCCGCCTACGGACATGCCCTGGGGGAACCGCTCCATGCTGCTGCATGATCCGGAGGGCAACGTCATCAACGTCTTCAAGCGACCCAACAGAAGCGCTTAGGTCGGGCGGCAGCTTGACTTGCGGCGGCTTTGCCCGTATCTGCGGCCCACTTTTCGGGCATTTGCCCGCTAAGCGCACCCGGGATCGTTGCACTCAATGATCTGTCGGCCTCTCCCAAAAGGGGAGGCAGAGGAGGGCGCAATCACTTTCGACCGTTTGAAAGGATTACGATGTCGAAGCGCATTGAAGCCAAGCACAAGATTGACCGCCGTCTGGGCGAGAACCTCTGGGGCCGCCCCGGTTCGCCGCTGAACGCGCGCGCCTACGGCCCGGGCCAGCACGGCCAGCGCCGCAAGGGCAAGACGTCCGATTACGGCCTGCAGCTGCGCGCCAAGCAGAAGCTTAAGGGCTATTATGGCTCGATCACCGAGAAAGCCTTCCACAAGCTCTACGTTGAAGCCGCGCGCATCAAGGGCGACACCGGCGAGCGACTGATCGGGCTGCTCGAGAGCCGGCTCGACGCGATCGTCTATCGCGCCAAGTTCGTCGCGACCGTGTTCGCCGCCCGTCAGTTCGTCAGCCACGGCCACGTGCTGGTCAACGGCAAGCGGGTGAACATCCCGTCCTACCTCGTCAAGGCCGGCGACAAGATCGAGGTCAAGGAAAAATCCAAGCAGCTTGGTGTGGTGCTCGAAGCCAACCAGCTCGCCGAGCGCGACGTGCCGGAATACATCGAGGTCGATCACAGTAAGCAGGTTGCGACCTATGTGCGCGTGCCGGCGCTGGCCGACGTGCCCTATCCGGTGCAGATGGAGCCGAACCTGGTGGTCGAGTTCTACTCGCGCTGATCCAGCGGCGAACACCAAATGCGAAGGCCGCCCAGTGGGCGGCCTTTTTGTTTGTGGTGCCGGCGTCAGAAGCCGGGCTCGGGCGCCGGCAGCGGCGGCTCGGTGTCGATGTTGGCTTCGTCCGCCCTCGGGATGTGGCTCTCGAAGTCCTTGAGGCGGCGACGGACCGATTGCAGCTCGACGATCGTTGTCCACGAATTGGCGAGGAACTGGAACGCGCCGGTCACCCGGCCGAAGGCGTCGCCCACCTGCTGGAAGAGGCCGAAGGTGATCGCGCCGGCGACGAAGCCGGGCCCAAGGAACGGCAGCAGGAAGAAATTGTCGACCTGCAGGTACGTGTACCGCACCAGGTTAAAGTAGAGGTAGTTGAAGTAGAGCCGGAAGTAGTTCCTCTGCATGTTCGAAAACAGCTGCAGAACGGTCGGAGGCTGGGCGCGCGCCGGGTCGTCTTCGCCATAGACGAGCTCCTTGCGGTAGGCCGCCTCGACGCGCTGGTTCTGGAAGTTGAGGAACGGCAGCCTCACGCCCGCCACGGCAAAGATGACCGTGCCGAACGCCGACCACGCCAGCGCCAGCCACATCAGGCACCCTGGAAGCGAGCCGAAGAACGGCACGCCGGGAACCTGGGCCGACAGTCTCCAGAGCAGGGGCGCGAACACGATCAGCGAGATGAACGAGCCGACGAAGGTCGTGCCCAGATCCTCGATGATGCTGGCGAAGCGCATCGTGTCTTCCTGGACGCGCTGCGCGGCACCCTCGTAGGTGCGGATCTGCTGCCAGTAGCTCATGTAGTAGAAGTTCATCGCCTTGCGCCACCTGAAGACGTAGTGCGAGGTCGCGAACGCGATGAAGGCTTGGGCGATGATGTAGACCACAACGACGTAGATCGCCGAGAGCAGCTTCGAATAGAACTGGTCCGCGGTGATCTTGTTCGGGCCGGTCGTTGCGAGCTGGATCAGGTCGTAGAAGTCATTGTACCACTGGTTGATCCAGGCGCTTATCTGCACGTTGAAGTAGACGGAGAGCAGGATGAAGGCCGACATCACCACCGACCACCAGTACCACTCGTTGCGGAAGAAGTACCAGAAGACGCAGAACAGCACGAAGCCGAGGAAGACGTATTCGTATTCCCAGATTTTCGCGCCGCTCAGGAAGCGCGCGTCATCAGGTGGAATGCAGTTCGCCGATGCGGCGGGTGTGTTTGCGCTGACCGCCGCCGATGCGTCCGTGGCAGCGGGGGCTGATGCAGATGCTGCCGCTGCCGAGGCGTCACTCGCCGCCGCGGCTGATGCATCGGAAGCCGCGCCGGAAGCGGATGCGTCTGGAGATGCCGCAGCCGCGCCCGTGTCGGCAGTCGCTGCACAGAAGGGTGGGACGAAGAACCGGTCGATGCTGATCGCACCGCGCACGCTGTTGCCGACGGTGAACCACACGCCGACGAGGATCAGGATCCAGACGATGATCGAGGGGAAGAAGAATCGCGGATTGGGGAAGAATGAACGGAACACGGAGGTCTCCTGCACCCTTGGCTGCGAGGCATCTAATCGTGACGCGCGCGGGCAGGCAAGGAAGCGGCGGCGGCTTACACCGTTGTAATGGCGGCTCTGCCGGGCTTTCGCGTGCCGCCCGGAGGCGCTAGAGGAGGCCGGTGAACGAGATCGCGCTCAATTTGCCGGACCTCGAGGCGCCCGACGGGGACGGCGCGCATCCGATATTTCGCGACGCGCCGCGGTCGGTCGAATTCAACAAATTGCGCAAGCGCCTGGTGCGCTTGACGCGCGAGGCACTCGACAAGTTCGCAATGGTCAGGCCGGGCGAGCGCTGGCTGGTGGCGCTTTCGGGCGGCAAGGACAGCTACGGGTTGCTGGCGCTGCTGCTCGATCTCAAATGGCGCGGGCTGCTGCCGGTCGAACTGCTCGCCTGCAATCTCGACCAGGGCCAGCCGAACTTTCCCAAGCACATCCTGCCCGAGTTCCTCGCGCGGAACGGCATTCAGCATCGCATCGAGTATCAGGACACCTATTCGATCGTGACCGACAAGCTGCCGGAGGGCGCGACCTATTGCTCGCTCTGCTCGCGGCTCAGGCGCGGTCACCTCTATCGCATCGCGCGCGAAGAGGGCTGCTCCGCCCTAGTGCTGGGCCACCATCGCGAGGACAGCCTCGAGACTTTCTTCATGAACCTCTTCCATGGCGGCAAGCTCGCGGCGATGCCGCCAAAGCTGCTCAACGACGAAGGCGACGTCGAGGTCCTTAGGCCGCTGATTTATTGCGCCGAGCCGGATCTCGCGAAGTTCGCCGAGGCGATGGCGTTCCCGATCATCCCCTGCGACCTCTGCGGTTCGCAGGAAGGCCTGCAGCGCAACGTCATGAAGGCGATGCTCGACGAGATGGAGCGCAAGATGCGGGGCCGCAAGGACGTGATGATCCGCGCCCTGGGCAATGTGAATGCGAGCCATCTGCTCGATCCAAAGCTGTTCGATTTCGCTGGGTTGGGGGCCGCTGCG
>Ga0265313_10000269_pt1 | contig 56767 bp, 52 predicted proteins | sample 4123metaG_FD_203122 | JGI IMG/M metagenome (GOLD analysis project Ga0265313, IMG submission 203122) | Rhizosphere microbial communities from Carex aquatilis grown in University of Washington, Seatle, WA, United States - 4-1-23 metaG | ecosystem: Host-associated > Plants > Roots > Rhizosphere >... | reverse complement strand
AACGCTATATTCTGGGCGGCGACAATCTGTCCCTGGCCGAGATTTTGGGTGACATCGCGCGCATCACCGGCCGCAAGCCGCCCCTGGTGAAGCTGCCGCGCCTGGGGCTGTTCCCGCTGGCGCTGGCGGCGGAGTTGTGGGCCCGCGTCAGCGGCAAGGAGCCCTTCGTCACTATTGACGGACTTCGCATGGCGCGCTGGCATATGTTTTTTTCCTCGGCCAAGGCCGAAACTGAATTGGGATACGTCCACCGCCCGGCGCACGACGCCCTGGCGGCGGCGGTGGCATGGTTCCGCAGCACGGGAGAGGTTGCATGAGTCTCGCTTCGCTTGCCGGTTTGGCCAGTGCCGGTGCCTGGGCCTGGATGTGGTCCATGCGCGGTCACTTCTGGAGGGTCGATCCGGTCCCGACATTGCCGGCGCCCGAGAGCTGGCCCCAGGTGGTGGCGGTGATTCCCGCCCGCGACGAGGCCGACGTCATCGGCATCACCGTGACCTCGCTGCTGTCGCAGAACTATCCCGGCAAGCTGTCGGTGGTGGTGGTGGATGACCACTCCAGCGACGGCACCGCCGACGCTGCCCGTGCCGCCGCCGAAGCCATCGGGGTGCCCGAGCGCCTTAAGGTGGTCCAGGCTCCGGACCTGCCGGCCGGCTGGACCGGCAAGATGTGGGCGCAGAATCACGGCGTCGCCACCGCGCGGGCCACTTGCCCCGATGCCGATCTGCTGCTGCTAACCGATGCCGATATCCGCCACGGCAAGGGCGAGCTGCGCCGTATGGTGAGCAAGCTGATCGCCGAGCGGCTGGACATGGCTTCGCTGATGGTGCGGCTGTCCACTGACAGCTGGTGGGAAAAGGCCGCCGTGCCCGCTTTCGTCTTCTTTTTCCGCCTGCTCTACCCTTTCCCCTGGGTGTCTGACCCGCGCAGCTCAACCGCCGCCGCTGCCGGCGGCTACGTGCTGATCCGCCCCCAGATGCTGGAGCTCATCGGCGGTATCAAGGCGATCAAGGACGCTCTGATCGACGATTGCGCCCTGGCCAATGCCGTCAAGGTCGAGCGTGGCCGCCTGACCCTCGATCTTGCCCAGGAGACCGAAAGCGTGCGGCGTTATGCCGGCCCGGAAGGGCTGTGGGCGATGATCTCGCGCTCGGCTTTCACCCAGTTGCGGCACTCGCCGTTTCTGCTGCTGGGAACCGTGCTGGCCATGCTGCTGGTTTTTGTCCTGCCGCCGATCCTGGCTTTCCGCAATGGCGGCGGCGCCAGCACCGGCGCCCTGGCCTGGGCGGCCATGACCATCGCCTATTACCCCATGGTCCGCTATTACCGGCAGTTGCCGTTCTGGGCGCCGCTGCTGCCGGTGATTTCGCTGTTCTACCTGGGCGCCACCCTGCATTCCGCCTTCAAGTACTGGCGGGGTGAGGGCGGCCAGTGGAAGGGCCGGCTCCAGGATATTCGCGGCCCCCAGGGCGCGCCTTCGTGACCGCCGCCCTGGTGATCGATCCTGCCCAGTATGACCGGGTGGCCGGCATTGTCCGCGCCTCCGGCTCGTCGTTCTATTGGGGGATGCGCCTGCTCGACCGCGAGCGGCGCTTCGCCATGTATGCCATCTACGCCTTCTGCCGGGTGGTGGACGATATCGCCGACGAGCCGGGCGAACCCGGGGAGAAGCGCCGCCTGCTGGCCGAATGGCGGGTGGAGCTGGATCGCCTCTATGCCGGCCATCCCACCGATCCGGTGGCTTTGGCGCTGGTCGGACCGGTGACCCGTTTCGGCCTGCCCCAGGCGGATTTCCTGGCGGTGATCGACGGCTGCGAGATGGATGGTCGCGGCGAGATGGTGCGGCCCGACATGAAGGCGCTGGATCTGTATTGCGACCGGGTGGCCTGCGCCGTCGGCCGGCTGTCGGTCCGGGTGTTCGGCGAGTTGCGGCCCAGGAGCCTCGAGGTGGCCAACGCCACCGGCATGGCGTTGCAGCTGACCAACATCCTGCGTGATGTGGCGGTGGACGCACGGATCGGCCGGCTTTACCTTCCCGATGAACTGTTGGCCAAGCACGGCATCGCCGGCAATGATCCCAAGGTGGTGCTGGCTCACCCTAATCTGGTGGCGGTCTGCCGCGAATTGGGCGAGATTGCGCGAAGCTATTTCCAGGCCTCCGACCGCGCCATGGCCGAATGCTCGGCCAGGGCCATGCGGCCGGCGACCCTGATGAAGGAAATGTACCGGGAGATCTTTCACCGGGTGGAAGCGGAGGGGTTCGTCCCCCGTGACCCACCGGTCAAGGTCTCCAAGGCGTTCAAAATTTGGTGCATCCTGCGCCATGGTTTGATGTGACGTTGGACGAGAGGTAGGCCGTGTCTTTCTCCCAGATCAATCCCCTGGACAAGGTGGTGGGCGAATCCGCCGAAGCCCTGTTGAAGCAGCAGCGGCCCGACGGCCACTGGGTGTTCAAGCTGGAGGCCGACGCCACCATCCCCGCCGAGTTCGTGCTGTATCTGCACTATCTTGACGAGCGCGACCCCGAGCTGGAAAAGCGCATCGGCGTCTATCTTCGCGATATCCAGGATCCCAACCACGGCGGCTGGCCGCTGTTCCATGGCGGCGAGCTGAATATCAGCGCCTCGGTCAAGGCCTACTTCGCCCTCAAGGCCATCGGTGACGACATCGACGCCCCGCACATGACGCGGGCGCGCGACGCGATCCTGGCCCATGGCGGCGCCGGTACCGCCAATGTCTTCACCCGCACCCTGCTGGCTCTGTTCGGCCAGATTCCGTGGTGCGGCGCGCCGATCATGCCCGTCGAGATCATGCTGTTGCCCAAGTGGTTCTTCTTCCACCTGGACAAGGTCAGCTACTGGTCGCGTACCGTGATCGTGCCCTTGCTGGTGCTGATGAGCCTGCGGCCCCAGGCGCGCAATCCATTGAAGATCAATATCGCCGAACTGTTCGTCATCCCGCCCGAGAAGGTCACCAACTGGTACCTGGACGAGGTTCGCTCCAACTGGACCTACGTCTTCCGCGCCATCGACATGGTTCTGCACAAGGTCTACCGCTTCTTCCCCAAGAGTCTGCGGCAGAAGGCCATCGACAAGGCGGTTGCCTTCGTCGACGAGCGCCTGAACGGCGAGGACGGGCTGGGCGCCATCTTCCCGGCCATGGTCAATTCGGTGCTGATGTACGACGTCCTCGGCGTGCCGTCCGATGACCCCCGCGTGGTCATCGCCAAGCAGTCCATCCGCAATCTGGTGGTGGAAGAGGGCGAACGCGCCTGGGTTCAGCCCTGCGTTTCACCCATCTGGGACACGGCTCTCGCCACCCACGCCCTGCTGGAAGTGGGCGGGCCGGAGGCCGAGGCGGCGGTGCGCAAGGCTGCCGACTGGATGGTCGAACGCCAGATCACCGATGTGGTCGGCGACTGGGCGGCGCAGCGTCCGGGGCTGGAGCCCGGCGGTTGGGCTTTCCAATACGCCAATCCTCATTATCCCGACGTGGATGACACCGCCGTGGTGATGGCGGCGCTGGACCGCATCGATCCCGAACGCTACGGCACCGCCATCGAGAAGGGCGCGGTCTGGCTGCGGGGCATGCAGAGCAAGGGCGGTGGTTGGGGGGCCTTCGACGCCGAGAACACCGCCTATTTCCTCAACCATATCCCCTTCGCCGATCATGGCGCCCTGCTCGATCCGCCGACTGCCGACGTGTCGGCGCGTTGTGTTTCGGTGCTGTCGGTGCTGGGCGAGCGCAACAAGGACGTGGTGGCGCACGAAGGCGTCGACTATCTGCTGCGCGAGCAGGAGGAGGACGGCTCGTGGTTCGGCCGCTGGGGTACCAACTTCGTCTATGGCACGTGGTCGAGCCTGTGCGCTCTCAACGCCGCCGGTCTGCCCCATGACCACCCTTCCTACCGCCGGGCGGTCAAGTGGCTGGAATCCAAGCAGCGCGAGGATGGCGGCTGGGGCGAGGACGGCCGCTCCTACTGGGACGACCACCCCCGGGGCGAGGGTGGCCCCAGCACCCCGTCGCAGACCGCCTGGGCCGTCCTCGGCCTGATGGCGGCGGGTGAGACCAATAGCCCGGCGGTGGCGCGCGGCATCGAATACCTTATCCGCTCGCGCAACGAAGAAGGCCTGTGGGACGAAGAGCACTACACCGCCGTGGGCTTCCCCCGGGTGTTCTATCTGCGCTACCACGGCTATCGCCAGTTCTTCCCCATCTGGGCGCTGGCTCGCTATCGCAACCTGACCACGGGCAATGCCGGCCCGGTGATGCACGCGCTGTGATGCCCGCGAGCGCCCAGCCGGATTTCCGCACATTCGCGCTTGCGGGCTTGCCGCCGTTGAGGCGGCGACCAGGCGGGCGGAGGCCCGCGTCCGGTGAGGGGCAATGCGCCGGGTCACATCAGTGGCTCGGCGGTATCACACCGTGACCATCGCCGTCATCGTCGGCATGAAAAGCGAGGCGGCCTTGCTGCCGTCCTCGCTGGCGGTGGCCTGTGCCGGCGGTATTCCCGCCCGGGCCGAGGCCCTGGCAAGGGAGATGGTGTCCAAGGGCGCGACCGCCCTGGTGAGCTTCGGCATTGCCGGCGGCCTCGATCCCAGCCTTCACCCCGGCGACATGATCATCGCCAGCGGCGTCGAAACAGAGGGCCGCATCCTCGCCGCCGACGAAGACTGGCGGTACCGGTTGGTCGGCCGCTATGCCGGCGCCCGTTCGGGTCTGGTGGTGGGGGCGACGGAGGTGGCGGCCAGCGTGGCGGGCAAGGCCCGGCTGTTCGCGGCCAGGGGCGCCCTGGCGGTGGATATGGAAAGCGGAGCGGTGGCCAAGGTGGCGGCGGAGACGGGCCTGCCTCTGGCGGTCATCCGCGCCGTGGCCGATCCCGCTCATCGCACCCTGCCGGCCTCGGCCCTGGCCGGCCTTGACCCGCAAGGCAATGCCCGGCCCTGGGCGGTGATGGCGGGCCTGCTCTGTCGGCCCGGCGACCTTCCCGGCCTGATCCGGGTCGGTCTCGACAGCCAGCGGGCCTTGTCAGCCCTGGGCGACCTTGTGCAGGTTGTTGGTCCGACCCTCGGATTCTAGTTTGGCCAGATTGTCCGCCAGCAGGGTGTCGTAGTTGTCGATGGCCGGCCGCTGGTTATCCAGCGGCAGGTCGGGAGCCATGGGGCCTTCGGTCCTGACCCCCTTCAGGGCGACCCAGGCCGCCTTCAGCGGATTGTTCAGGGTATCGGTCACCGCCGTGGCCTCGAAGCCGCAATGGACCATGCAATCGGCGCACTTCTCGTATTTGCCGACGCCGTAGGAGTCCCAGTCGGTCTCCTCCATCAGCTCCTTGTAGGTCTTGGCATAGCCCTCGCCCAGCAGGTAGCACGGACGCTGCCAGCCGAAGACGTTGCGGGTGGGGTTGCCCCAGGGCGTGCACTGATAGCTCTGGTTCCCGGCCAGGAAGTCGAGGAACAGCGACGACTGGGTGAACGCCCACTTCTTGCCCTTGCCCAGGCTGAACAGCTTGCGGAACAGGTCCTTGGTGGTGCGGCGGTTGAGAAAGTGTTCGCTGTTGGGGGCGCGCTCATAGGCGTAGCCGGGCGAGATGGTGATGCCCTCGACGCCGATGGAATGGGCATAGTCGAAGAACGTGGCCATGCGCTCGGCATCGGCGTTGTTGAACAGGGTGCAGTTGATGTTGACCCGGAAGCCCCGGGCCTTGGCCGCCTTGATGGCCGAGACCGCCTGATCGAAGGTGCCTTCCCGCGACACGGCACGGTCATGGTCGTCGCGGTTGCCGTCCAGATGCACCGTCCAGGTGAAATAGGGATTGGGCTCGAACAGGTCGAGCTTCTTTTCCAGCAGCAGGGCGTTGGTGCAGAGATAGACGAACTTCTTGCGGGCGATGGCCCCCTTGACGATCTGGTCCATCTCACGGTGCAGCAGCGGTTCGCCGCCGGCCATCACCACCACTGGGGCCGGGCATTCGTCGATGGAGGCCAGGGCCTCTTCCACCGAGATGCGGGAATTCAGGATCGGATCGGGATAATCGATCTTGCCGCAGCCGGCGCAGGTCAGATTGCACCGGAACAACGGCTCCATCATCAGAACCAGGGGATAACGCTTTACGCCGGAAAAATGCTGGCGGGCGACATAAAGACCGATGCGGATCGTCTGAAGCAGGGGGACAGCCACGGATTCAACTCGGTTGTTGGCGCGGTGCCCGGCGCGCCAGGCGGGCGGATCATACAGGCGTGGCTTCCCAGAGTTCAACAGTTGAACGTGTATGGGTATTGCGCGGTTGCGCCCCGGGGCCTCGCCGGCCTCAGGCGCTGGCGGCCTCGGCCAGGGGCGCGACCAGGGGAACCACCCGGTTGCGGCCTTCCCTCTTGGCGCGATAGAGGGCGTCGTCGGCGCGTTTGAGGCCGTCGAACAGACTGCGGTCCTCGGCCAGCATCACGGTTGCGCCGATGCTGACGGTCAGGTCGAGCCGGGCACCATTGGCTTCGATGGTCAGTTCGGCCACCCGGCTGCGCAGCTTTTCCGCCACCACCAGGGTATTGACCAGATCGGTCTCGGGCAGGACCAGGGCGAATTCCTCGCCGCCGATGCGGCCAAAGAGGTCGGACGAGCGCAGAGTGCTCAGCGTGGTTGCGACCAGGGCGCGGATGGCCTCGTCGCCGGCGGGGTGGCCGTGGGTGTCGTTGATGGCCTTGAAGCGGTCGATATCGATCATCAGCAGGCCGGTGGCACCGGCGTGACGCCGGGTGCGCTCGAATTCGCGGGTGGCACTGTCCATGAAATAGCGGCGGTTCATGCAGCCGGTGAGCGGATCGGTTCGGGCGGCTTCCAGCAACTCCCCCTGGGTGGCGGCCAGCCGGCGGAACAGCGGGCGGAAGATGAAGGCTCCCTCGGCCGCCAGGGTGGCGAGCATCAGCCCCAGCAATCCCAGCAGAATCCAGCGCAGGCGGGCGATGGCGGCCTCGCTGTCGCTCTGGTATTGGCGGACCGCCTTGTCCAGCGCCACCAGGATGGGGCGCCGCGCCTGGGCCAGGATTCCGGCCAGCTCGGGGCTGGCTGCGCGGGTCTGGGGCGTCAGCGCCAGAAAGGCGCGGGCCAGACCGAGAAAGCTTTCCACCTGGGGCTTGAGGCCGTCGGATTCGTGGCGGTAAAGCGTGGCGATGGCGGTGTTGCCGCCGTTGCTGCCGGTCCAGTCGTCGATGCCGGCCACCAATTCGCGGTGGGAGGACTCCATCAATGCCACCGCCTGGGCGAGATCGGCCTGGATCGCTTGACGCTGTTCCGGAATTCCGGCCAGGGCCAGTTCGCGCGAAAGCCCGGCGATGCGCTGCGACAGCATGCGCTGGCGGCCGCTGACATTGACCACATGGGCGGTGGCTTCCTGGTGGGAGACGATGTCATCGACCACCAGATGGGTTCCCACCGACAGGCCGGCGATTAGCGATAGAGCCAGCAGGTAGCTCCAGGTCGCCCGCCGGATGGTGGAGGGATTGGGGTTTTGCGTGGTCATCAGTCCGCCCGTTTCGGAGGCAATCCATTGCGCTGCATAAAGCGGCGGCACGCTATCATAGCGAGAAGGTTGAGGCCAAGGGATTCCTTCAAACGAAAGTTCCCGGCGGGGCGTAAAGTGATTGGCGCCACCTTGCCCACCGGGCCGGGTGGCCGTATAGTTCGCGCACCATGACAGACGCGCGCTACCCGCACCGGCATCTCCTCGGCATCCAGGGTTTGGGGCCGACCGAGATCACCATGCTGCTTGACCTGGCCGAGGGCTATGTCGAGCAGAATCGCTCCAACGACAAGCGCAAGAACCTGCTGCGCGGTCGGACGGTCATCAACCTGTTCTTCGAGAACTCGACCAGGACGCGCACCAGCTTCGAGCTGGCGGGCAAGCGCCTGGGCGCCGACGTCATCAACATGCAGTCGGCCGGCTCCTCGGTGCAGAAGGGCGAGACCCTGATCGACACCGCCATGACGCTGAACGCCATGCATCTGGATGTCTTGGTGGTGCGCCATCCTGATTCCGGCGCGGTCAAGCTGCTGAGCGAGAAGGTCAACTGCGCCGTCATCAACGGTGGTGACGGCAGTCATGAACATCCAACCCAGGCACTGCTCGACGCGCTCACCATCCGCAGGCGGAAGGGCAAGCTGTCGGGCCTGACCGTAGCCATCTGCGGCGACGTGCTGCATTCCCGCGTGGCACGCTCCAACATTTATCTTCTCAACGCCATGGGGGCCAGCGTGCGCCTGATCGGCCCCCGGACCCTGCTGCCTTCGGCAGTGGATCGCATGGGCGTCGAGGTATTTCACGACATGCGCAAGGGCCTGGACGAGGTTGACGTCATCATGATGCTGCGCATCCAGAACGAGCGCATGCGCGGCAACTTCATCCCCTCCATCCGCGAATACTTCCACTTCTTCGGCCTCGACTACGAGAAGCTGAGCCGGGCCAAGCCCGACGCGGTGATCATGCACCCCGGCCCGATGAATCGCGGCGTCGAGATCGATTCCGACGTGGCCGACGACGTAGAGCGCTCGCTGATCCGCTCACAGGTGGAAATGGGTGTGGCGGTGCGCATGGCCTGTCTGGACATGCTGACCCGCCACCTTCCCAATACCGATGGAGTCGCCTGATGGGTGCCCGTAATTCCTCGGGCCTGGTGGCCTATATCAACGCCCGTTTGCTCGATCCCGCCACCGGGCTCGATGCCAAGGGTTCTCTGCTGACCAATGGCGAAAACATCGCCGATGTGGGCCCCGGTCTGTTCCAGGGCGGGGTGCCTTCGGGGATCGAGGTGGTGGATTGCCACGGCCACTGTCTGGCCCCCGGTCTGGTGGACATGCGGGTCCAGCTGCGCGAGCCGGGCGAGGAGCACAAGGAGACCCTGAAATCGGCGGGCGAGGCGGCGGTGGCCGGCGGCGTCACCTCCATGGTCTGCCTGCCCAACACCACGCCGGTGATCGACGAGGTCGCCACGGTGGAATTCGTGGCGCGCCGCGCCCGCAAGATCGGGCTGGCCAAGGTCTATCCCTACGCCGCCGCCACCAAGCATCTGGAAGGCAAGGAACTGTCGGAGATGGGCATGCTGGCCGAGGCCGGCGCGCTTGCCTTCACCGACGGCACCCTGGCCATCCGCAACGCCCAGGTGATGCGCCGGGCGCTCGGCTATGCCGCCACCTTCGGCCTGCTGATCATGCAGCACCCGGAAGAGCCGTCCCTGGCCGAGAACGGCATGATGAACGAGGGAGAACTGGCCAGCCGGCTCGGTCTGGCGGGCATTCCGGCGGCGGCCGAGGTCATCATGCTGGAGCGCGACATGCGGCTGGTGGACCTGACCGGCGGCCGCTATCACGCCGCCCATGTCTCCACCGCCGAGGGCATCGAGATCATCCGCAAGGCCAAGGCCAAGGGGCTGTCGGTCACCTGTGACACCGCGCCGCCCTATTTCGCCCTGAACGAGCTCGCGGTGGGGGACTACCGCACCTTCGCCAAGCTGAGCCCGCCGCTGCGCAGCGAGGCTGATCGGCTGGCGGTGGTGGCCGCGCTGAAGGACGGCACCATCGATTCTGTGGCCTCGGATCATGCCCCCCAGGATCAGGATTCCAAGCGGGTCCCCTATGCCGCCGCCGAGTTCGGCGGTGTCGGGCTGGAAACCCTGCTGGCGGTGACGCTGGAACTGGCGCAGAACGGCCATATGGGGCTGCTCGACGCCCTGCGCCTCATCACCTGCGCCCCGGCGGCCATTCTCGGTCTCGATGCCGGGCGGCTCAAGGTCGGCGCTCCCGCCGATCTGGTACTGTTCGACCCGGATCGCGGCTGGAAGGTCGAGGCCAAGAAGTTCCGCTCCAAGTCCAAGAACTCGCCCTTCGACGATCGCCCGGTTCAGGGCGTGGTGCTGCGCACCGTGGTCGATGGCCGCGCGGTATACGTCAATGATGTTTGAGGCGGCGGGAGCCCTGGTCGCCGGCTATCTGCTCGGCTCGGTTCCCTTCGGGCTGGTCCTGACCCGCCTCGCCGGGCTGGGGGATATCCGTCAGATCGGATCGGGCAATATCGGCGCCACCAATGTGCTGCGCACCGGGCACAAGGGGCTGGCGCTGGCCACGTTGCTGCTGGACGGCGGCAAGGGCGCCATCGCCGCATTGCTCGCCCTCTGGCTGGGCGGAGAGCAGGCCATGCTTCTCGCGGGATTCGCCGCCGTGCTCGGGCACAACTTCCCGGTCTGGCTGGGCTTCAAGGGCGGCAAGGGGGTGGCGACCACTGTCGGCACCCTGGTGGCGGTGTCCTGGCCGGTGGGGCTGGCGGCCATGGTCACCTGGACGGTCACGGCGGCGGTCTTCCGGATCTCGTCGCTGGCTGCGCTGGTGGCGCTGGCGCTGTCGCCGGGTTTCGCGCTGTATTTCGCCGGGCCGGAATACGCGGCGATGGCCGCCGGGTTGGCGGTGCTGGGCATTTACCGCCACAAGGCCAACATTGTCCGCCTGATCCGGGGCGAGGAGCCCAGAATCGGCGGAAAGAAGACGCCAGCCCCCTCATAACCGGCCATTGACCCCCGATGCCGAATGGACGACCCTTCTTGGGGGAATTATCGTCGACGCGGGGGCTGTGTGTTCGGATCGCGGATTTTCCTTTGGCCTGTCTCGGTCGTGGTCGTCGCCCTGCTGCTGGCGGTGAGGCCGGCTGTGTCCGCCGAGGCCCCGGCGCCGTTGCGGGTGCTGACCTTGTATTCCCTCGACCCAGCCTTTCCCTGGCAGGCCGAGGTGGAGCGCGGCATCGTCGCGGGGTTCGCCCGGCTTGACCGTCCGGTGGAGCGCTTCGTGGAAAACCTCGACACCGCCCGCTTCCCGGGAGAGGCCCAGGCCGAGGTGGTGGAGCACTTCCTCGCCGGCCGCTTCGTCGGCGGCCTGCCTGACGTGGTGATCGCCGAAGGCGGCCCCGCCACCCGTTTCATCAAGGCCCGGCCCGGCCTGTTTCCGGGGGCGCGGAGGGTGCTGATCAATTATACCGGCGAGCCGGGGCCCGATATGGTGGCTATCCCGCTGCGTTCGGATTTCCGCACCGCCATCGCCGAGATGCTGACGGTCAGCGGCACGCGGCGTGTAACCGTGGTCGCCGACGCTTCCGACCCCAGCGGCAAGGCCCGGCTGGACGACTTCAAGACCCAGATGGCTGCGTTCGGCTCCGACATCCGGGTGGAGTATCTGGTGGACCGGCCCATGGCAGAACTGCGGGAAAGACTGGCGGAGTTGCCCCGCGATTCGGCCGTCTTCTACCTGCTGGTGTTCCATGACGGCGCCGGAGAGGCCTTCACGCCCTATCAGGCGGCTCAGCGGCTGGCGGCGGTATCAAAGGCGCCGATCTTCAGCCACTGGAGCAGCCTGATGGGCAGCGGCATCGTCGGCGGCTATCTGCTCAGCGGCGAGCGGGTGGGCACCTTGGCCGCCGATGCTGCGGGGCAACTGGTGGCGGGGCGGTCCGGTCGCGAGGTCGCGCTGCCGCTGAAGGAGGCCTATGGCTCCTCCTACGACTGGCGGCGGGTCAAGGACTGGGGCATTCCCGAGGCGCGGCTGCCGATGGGAAGCGTTCCGCTGTTCCGCGAGCCGTCGTTCTGGGCCGCCTATCGCTGGCCGGCGATCATGGTCTTGTCCCTGACCCTGGTCCTGGCGACCGTGGTCGTGGTATTGGCCCGATTGAATGCCGCCCGCCGGCAGGCGCTGGCGGCCCTGGACGAGGAGCGCTCCCTGCTGGAGCGGCGGGTGGAGGAACGCACCGCCGATCTGTCCGCCGCCACGGCGGCGCTGGAACGCTCCAACCAGGATTTACAGCAATTCGCCTACGCGGCCTCCCACGACTTGCAGGAGCCGCTGCGCTCGGTCACCGGTTATCTGCAACTGCTGGAGCGCCGCATCGGTCCGACCCTGGACGCCGATGCCCGCGAGTTCATCACCTTTGCCGTCGAGGGTGGCCGGCGCATGCACACCATGATCGCCGACCTGCTGGAATATTCCCGGGTCCACCTGGATGGAGCGGCGGCGGGGCCGGTCAATGCCGAGAAGGCGCTGGGGCTGGCGCTGGACAATCTTCGCGGCCTCATCGACGCCAGCGGCGCCCGGATCGGCAATACGCCGCTGCCGCTGGTGCTGGCTTCGGCGCCCCAGGTGACCCGGCTGTTCCAGAATCTGGTGGGCAATGCCATCAAATACGCCGACCCGGCGCGGCCGCCAGAGGTGACCATCGGTGCCGATTGCGACGGCGAGTTCTGGCAGTTTTCCGTCAAGGACAACGGTATCGGCATTCCTAAGCAATTTCACCAGCGCATCTTCTGGCTGTTCCAGCGCCTGCATGCCCGAAGCCAGTACCAGGGCACCGGGGTGGGGCTGGCGTTGTGCCAGCGTATCGTCGAACGCCATGGCGGCCATATCTGGGTGGAGAGCGAGCCCGGCAAGGGCGCTACCTTCCGCTTTACCCTGCCGGTGGCCCGCGACTCGGCCGATCTCGCCAGGGCGGAGGTGTAGGCCGGAGGCCTACGCCATGTCTTCGCCCGTGATCGCCTTGTCGAGCAGGGCGATGGTCTCGTTGATGCCGTAGAGCTTGATGAAGCTGCCCAGGCGCGGCCCCTGGTCATTGCCCAGCAGCACCTCGTAGCAGGCCTTGAACCAGCTCTTGAGGTCGGCGAAGCAGGGACGCTTGCCGATCTCGTAGACCAGGGATTGGATATCCTCGGCACTAGCCTCGGGCGTCAGCGCTTCCAGTCCGGCCTTCAGCGCGGCGAAGGCCTCGGCCTCGTCGGGCGTCGCCTTGCGGTAGGCCTTGTTGGGCTTCACGAAGTCGCGGTAATAGGCGATGGCGTAGCCCACCAGACCGCCCAGGATCGGCGCGGTCTCGGGCGCGGCGCCGGGGGCGTAGCGCTGGATGAAGCCCCACAGCACGGCGGGGTCTTCCGAGTGGCAGACGCTGACCAGATTCATCAGGATATTGAAGGACAGATGGGCATCCTCGGCCGGCGGCTTGCCGCCATGGATGTGCCAGACCGGGTTGTCCAGCTGCTTGGCCACATCCTCGGCGGGGAACTTGCCCAGGTAGGCGAGGTAGTCGTCCACCACCCGGGGGATGGCGTCGAAATACAGCCGCTTGGCCGTCTTGGGCTTCTGGTACATGAACAGGGCCAGACTCTCCTGCGGGGCGTATTTCAGCCAGTCCTCCACCGCCAGCCCGTTGCCCTTGGACTTGGAAATCTTCTGGCCCTTGTCGTCGAGGAACAGCTCATAGGTCAGGTTCATGGGCGGATTGCCGCCCAGGATGCGGGCGATGCGGGTGGAAAGCTGGACCGAGGGAATCAGGTCCTTGCCGCTCATCTCGTAATCGACGCCGAGAGCTACCCAGCGCATGCCCCAATCGGCCTTCCATTGCAGCTTGCAGCGGCCGCCGGTAACCGGGGTTTCCACCAGACTGCCGTCCTCGTCGCGATAAACGATGGTGCCGGCATCCACATTGCGTTCGACCACCGGGACCTGCAGCACGATTCCGGTCTTGGGGCAGACCGGCAGGAAGGGGGAATAGGTGGCGCTGCGCTCGTCGCCGAGCGTCGGCAGCACCACGTTGATGACCTCGTCGTAGTGCTTCAGCACGCCGAGCAGGGCCTGATCGTAGCGGCCGGACAGGTACCATTCGGTGGCCGACTGGAACTCGTACTCGAAGCCGAAGGTGTCGAGGAAGGCGCGCAGGCGGGCATTGTTGTGATGGCCGAAGCTCTCATGGGTGCCGAAGGGATCGGGAATGCTGGTCAGCGGCTTACCCAGATGCTGGCGTACCATCTCCTTGTTGGGGATGTTGTCGGGGACCTTGCGCAGCCCGTCCATGTCGTCGGAGAAGGCGAACAGCCGCGACGGAATTTCCGGTGCCAGGACGGATAGGGCGCGTCGCACCATGGTGGTGCGCACCACCTCGCCGAAGGTGCCGATATGGGGCAGGCCCGAGGGGCCGTAGCCGGTCTCGAACAGCACGTAGCCCTTGTCCGGGGTTTTGCCTTTCAGCCGCTCGTCCAGCAGGGCGCGGGCCTCCTGGAACGGCCAGGCGGTAGCGGAGCGGGCGAAGGTGCTGAGATCGGACATGGATTTGGCTTTCCGTTTACGAACAAGAGCGGAAAGCTAGTCCCGGGGACGGGTTCGCGTCAATCATGGCGGGGGATGACAGGGCATGCGCGCGTCCGATCACCGCCCGTCGCCGACGATCCGTTGAAATCCTGTGAACTTCGCAATCCGGGCACTAGGCAGACCTCCCGGCGTGGAGCAAAATGGTTTCCCAAGGCGAGTAGGAGGAACCATCATGACCGCCGCGACCACGACCCGCACCACCACCCTTCGCGAGGTGGTGGGAACCTTCGCCGACCGCTCGCACTTCGAAGCCGCCGTTGCCGGCCTGATCGAGGATGGGTTCGACAAAGGGCGCCTGTCGGTGCTGGCCTCCCACGATTCCCTGGATGCCGCCCAGGGGGTCGGTGGACGTAAATGGAAGGACGGCCTGGTCGCCCTGGTGGGCGAGCTCAAGTTCGAGGGACCGCTGGTGGCCGCCGGGCTGATCGCCCTGGCCGCCGGTCCCATCGGCAGCGTCATCGCCGGGCTGGTGGCGGCCGGTGTCGGCGGGGTGGCGGTCAAGGAACTGCTTGACGAGGTATCGGCCATCCCCGGATCAGGGGATTTCGCCCGTGCCCTGGCCGCCGGCAGCATCATTCTGTGGGTCAGCGTCGAGAGCGGCGCCGAGGAGACCAAGGCCAAGGCGCTGTTGAGCGCCGCCGGCGGCGGCAATGTTCACATTTTCGAGCGCGCGCACCTTACCCCTCATCCGGGGTGACACCGCGTGGTTTGATCCGAGGGAGGGGAGTGGCCGGGACCAATCCCGGCCGGCCCGGGGACAACGTCAGGGGAGAGAACGTATATGGCCACCACCTTTAATTCTCCGTCACTCGGCGACGAGGGCACGGACTGTAGCCAGCTGGAACGCGATACCTTGCTGATGCACTCCTCGGGCCGGCCGGGCAAGATCGAGGTGGTTCCCACCAAGCCCATGGCCACTCAGCGCGACCTGTCGCTGGCCTATTCCCCCGGCGTGGCCTTTCCCTGCCTGCACATCGCCCGCGATCCGTCGCTGGCCTACGACTACACCGCCAAGGGCAATCTGGTGGCGGTGATTACCAACGGTACCGCCGTGCTGGGCCTGGGCGATCTGGGTGCGCTGGCCAGCAAGCCGGTGATGGAAGGTAAGGCGGTGCTGTTCAAGCGCTTCGCCGACGTGGATTCCATCGATCTCGAGGTCGATACCAAGGACGTCGAGGAGTTCATCGCCGCAGTGCGCTATCTCGGCCCCAGCTTCGGCGGCATCAATCTGGAAGACATCAAGGCCCCCGAGTGCTTCATCATCGAGCAGCGGCTGCGGGAACTGATGCCGATCCCGGTGTTCCACGACGACCAGCACGGCACCGCCATCATTTCCTCCGCCGGTCTGATCAACGCGCTCGACCTTACCGGCCGTGATATCGCCACCGCCAAGGTGGTGGTCAACGGGGCCGGCGCCGCTGCCATCGCCTGCGTCGAACTGATGAAGGCCATGGGCATCCGCCACGAGAACGTGGTGATGTGCGACACCAAGGGCACCATCTATCAGGGCCGGACCGAGGGCATGAACCAGTGGAAGTCGGCCCATGCGGTGCCCACGAAAGCCCGCACCCTGGCCGAGGCGCTGGAGGGGGCCGATGTGTTCCTCGGCCTGTCGGTCAAGGGAGCGGTAACACCGGAGATGGTGGCCTCCATGGCCCCCAGGCCCATCATCTTTGCCATGGCCAATCCCGATCCCGAGATTACTCCGGAAGAGGTCAAGGCGGTGCGCGGCGACGCCATCATCGCGACCGGCCGTTCCGATTATCCAAACCAGATCAACAATGTGCTGGGCTTTCCCTATATCTTCCGCGGCGCGCTGGATGTGCGGGCCTCGACCATCAACGAAGCCATGAAGATCGCGGCCGTCCATGCCATCGCCGCCCTGGCGCGGAAGGACGTGCCCGACGAGGTGGACGCCGCCTATTCCGGTCGCCGCCTGCGTTATGGCCCAGAATACATCATTCCGGTGCCCTTCGACCCCCGCCTGATCTCGGCGGTGCCGCCGGCGGTGGCCAAGGCGGCCATGGATACCGGCGTGGCCCGGCGCCCCATCGTCGATATGGCTGCCTATTCCCGCGAGCTGGCGGGGCGGCTCGACCCCACCAGCGCAGGCATGCAGGCCATCACCGAAGCGGTCAAGTCCAATCCCAAGCGGGTGGTCTTCGCCGAGGGCGAGGAAGAAAAGCAGATCCGCGCTGCCATGGCTTTCAGCAATGCCGGGCTCGGCCATCCCATCCTGCTGGGCCGCGAGGAGCGTATCCGCGAGACCATGCGGGCCATCGGCCTGCCGGCGGCGGAATCGCTGGAGATCATCAACTCCCGCATCTCGCCCCGGACCAAGGCCTATACCGATATGCTCTATAGCCGGCTGCAGCGCCGGGGGGCGCTCTATCGCGACGTGCAGCGCATGGTCAATCAGGAGCGCAATATCTTCGGCGCCCAGATGGTCCAGGCCGGCGATGCCGACGCCATGGTCACCGGCCTGACCCGCAATTACTGGCAGGCCTTCGACGAGATCAAGAAGGTGATCGATCCCATCCCGGGCGAGCTGATGTTCGGCATGACGGTGTTCGTCGCCAAGGGCCGTCTGGTCTTTGTTGCCGATACCACGGTGATGGAGCGGCCGACGGCGGAGCAGCTGGCCGATATCGCGGTGCAGACCGCGCACAAGGCCCGCCAGATGGGGCACGAGCCCCGGGTGGCCATGATCAGCTATTCCAATTTCGGCAATCCCGGCAGCGAGGGCCGCGACCGCATGCACGAAGCGGTGGAGATTCTCGACGCCCGCAGGGTGGATTTCGACTATGACGGCGAGATGTCGGCCGACGTGGCGCTGGACCCGGAGCTGCTCAGCCACTTCCCGTTCTGCCGCCTGAAGGAACCGGCCAATGTGCTGGTGATGCCCGGCCTGTATTCCGCCTCCATCGCCTCCAAGCTGCTGCAGAAGCTGGGGGGCGTCAGCGTCATCGGCCCCATTCTGGTGGGGCTGTCCAAGCCGGTGCAGATCACCTCCATGGATGCCACCGCCAACGACATCGTCAACATGGCGGTGCTGGCCAGTTACGATGCAATCCGCTAGCGGCAAGGCGGTATCCCTGGGGCGTCTGGTTTCGGTCGCGCTGCTGCTGGCCTGCCCCACCGGTCTGGTGCTGGTGGCGCTGGCGGCCACCGAACGGCTGGACCCGCTGGCGGCGGTGGTGTCCCTGCTGGTGGTGGTTCTGGCGCTGACCTTCCTGGTGCGGACGCATCTCGCCGGTCTCGATGCGCTGGCCCAATGGATACGCCAGATGGCCCAGGGGGGCGAGGCCGGTCCGGCGCCGGGCCGCGACGACATCGCCCTGGCCGAAACCGTGGCGGTGGTCACTCAGTTGCGCCGGGTCTGGCAGCAGAAATCGGCGGAGCTGTCCGAGGCCGCCCGCTGGAATGACAGCCTGCTGGATAATCTGCCCGATCCGCTGCTGCTGCTGGAGCCCGGGCGCAGGGTGACCCGCGCCAACAAGGCGGCCAAGCGACTGTTCGGCCGCGAACTCACCGGCCGCGACATGACCACCTTTCTGCGCGATCCGGCGGTGCTTGAAGCGGTGGAAGCGGTTCTGGGCGGGACGGCCACCTCCCAGGAATGCGAATTCGCCCAGAGCACGCCTTCCGAGCGGGTGTTCCTGGCCCGCATCGAGCGGCTGGGGGATCGTCCCACCGACAGCGGCACCGCCATCCTCACTCTGCACGACCTGACGGCGGTCAAGCGCATCGAGCGCATGCGCGCCGATTTCGTCGCCAATGCCAGTCACGAGCTGCGTACCCCGCTGGCGGCACTGTCGGGGTTCATCGAGACCCTGCGCGGGCCGGCCCGCGACGACGAGGAGGCCCGAGACCGCTTCCTCGGCATCATGGCCGAGCAGGCCGGACGCATGAGCCGGCTGATCGCCGACCTGCTTTCGCTGTCGCGCATCGAGCTGAACGAGCACACAAGGCCCAGCGAGCGGGTTGATCTCGGCCGTCTGGTCACCAATGCCGTCGAGGCATTGCGCCCCCTGGCCCAGGCCCGCGACATGACGGTGAACCTGGCGGTGGCCGGCGATCTGCCGCCGCTGGTCGGCCAGCCTGACGAACTGGCCCAACTGTTCCAGAACCTGCTGGATAACGCCGTGAAATATGGGCGGGAGGGGACTCCGGTCCAGGTCACGGTCGCGGTCGCCACCGAATTACCCCGCAACGCCAGCACCACTACCTTGGACGCCGGCAAGGCTCTCAGGATCGACATCCGCGACCGGGGCGAGGGCATCGCCAAGGACCACCTGCCCCGGCTGACCGAGCGCTTCTACCGGGTCGATACGGCGCGATCGCGCAAGATGGGCGGGACCGGGCTGGGGCTGGCCATCGTCAAGCACATCGTCAACCGCCATCGCGGCCTGCTGACCGTCGACAGCGTGGTGGGGGAGGGCTCGACCTTCACGGTTTGGCTCCCGGGCGCACCAGACTGATATAAGCCAGCAGCGCCAGTACTCCCATGCCCGCGGTCACCAGGGCCATGGGCCGGTGGGTGCCGTCGAACAGATGGGCGACGCCCCAGCCGGCCAGGGCGCCACCGGTCATCTGGACAAAGCCGATCCCGGCCGAAGCGGTGCCGGCCATGCGGGCGAAGGGGGTGATGGCCCCGGCGGTGGAGTTGGGCAGGACCAGCGCCGCGCAGAAAAAGAACGCCATCATGGGCAGCAGCACCAGGGCGATGCCCACCGGACCGGGCGGCGGCACCACGGTATAGGCCAGCACCGCGCCCACCACGCCGGTCAGGGCGCAGCCGGCGACGCCCAGGCCCACCATGCGCTCCAGCCCGACTGTATGGGTGAGGCGCCCGGCGACGAAGCCGCCGCTCATATAGCCCGCCACCACCATGCAGAAGCCAAAGCCGAAATGCTCGGGTGCCAGGCCCAGCATGTCGATCAACACGAAGGAGGCGCCGGAGATGAAGGTGAACATGCCGGAAAACGCCGTCGTCACCACCACCACATAGCCCATATAGGTGCGATTGCGGAACAGTTGGCCGTAATTGGACAGCATGCGGCCGAGATCCAGGGCCTGGGGGTCCGGATGGCGGTTGGTTTCCTCCAGCAGATGCCAGACCGCCGCCCCCAGCCCGATGCCGAACAAGGCCAGCAGCACGAAATTGGAGCGCCAGCCGAACTGGGAATGCAGCCAGCCGCCGGCCATGGGGGCGACAAAGGGCGCCAGCGCCATGGCCGATGCCATGTAGCTCAGCACCTTGGCCGCCGCCTCGCGGGGATAGAGGTCGCGCACCACCGCGCGCCCTACCACCGGGCCGCAGCAGGCGCCCAGCGCCTGGAAGAAGCGCCCGGCGATCAGCGTCTCGATACTGGGGGCGAAGACGCAGAACAGGCTGGCCAGGACATAGACGGCGATGCCGCCCAGGATGGCGCGCCGTCGGCCGAACCTGTCCGACAGCGGCCCATAGGCCAGTTGCATGACCGCAAAGCCGGCGATGAAGGCCGACAGGGTCAGCTGGACCATGGTGACATCGGTCTTCAGCGCCCGCGCCATGTCCGGCAGCGAGGCGAGGTAGAGGTCGGTGGAGACCGGCCCGAATGCCACCAGCAGAGTCAGCAGCACCGCCAGCCGGCGCGAGGGGGCAATGGCGGAAGGGGTCTGAACCTCGGTCACGGCGGCGCTCCCACGCGATGAAGATCGGGGCCATGGCGTTTGAGCCAGGCCTTGGCCGGCGCGGGATCGCCCACCAGGGTTTCCACCAGCCGCCAGAACCGGGGGCTGTGGTTCATCTCGGCCAGATGGGCGACTTCGTGGGCGACCACGTAATCCAGAACCCAGTCCGGCGCCATAACCAGCCGCCACGAGAAGGACAGATCGCCGGAGGCGGAGCAACTGCCCCAGCGCGACTTGGTGTCACGCACCGTCACCCGCCCGAGGGGGCGGTCTGCCGCCTGGGCGAAATGACGCGAGCGGTGCGCCAGGACCAGCCGCGCTTCCGCCTTGAGGAACTCCTCAAGGCGGCGGGCCAGATGCTCCGGCCGGCCGGAGACGTTGATCTCGCCCGCCTCGGCCCAGACACCGCGCCGGGCCTCGGGGCTGTGGCGGACCACGTGATCGACTCCTAGCAGCGGCACCACCGTGCCGGGCGCGAAGGTGATGCCTTCGCCCAGTTTGCTCAGGCGGCTGGCGATCCACTCGGTCTGGCCCCGGGCGAAGCGTTCGGCCTCGGCCAGTGGCACCCCCACCGGCAGCACCACCACCAGCCGGCCGGCGGGGTCGAGGCGCAAACTCATGCGCCGCGCCGTACCCGAGCGGCGGACCGCCAGTGGCAGGGACCGGCCGGCGATGTCGAGGTGAACGGGCTTGGTCATGGGGGAGGTCTTAGCCTGTGCCCCCGTGGGTGAGCAAGATTAATGCCAATGGTCATGCTTTTGCCTTTCCGTCCCCGGCGGGTTTCGTATAGTTAGGGCGTTTGTGCCTCCGCTCAACCATCCCGGTTCGCCAATCCATGACTTCCGCCGCCGCCGACATCGCCATTGCCCGCCGGGTGCTCGCCACCGAGGCCGAGGCACTGACCGCGCTGGCCGCCAGTCTGGGCGATCAATTCGTCAAGGCCATCGGCCTGCTGGAAGGCATTTCCGGGCGGGTGGTGGTCACCGGCATGGGCAAGAGCGGCCATGTGGCGCGCAAGATCGCCGCCACCATGGCCTCCACCGGGAGTCCGGCCTTTTATGTCCATCCGGCCGAGGCCAGCCACGGCGATCTCGGCATGGTCACCGGGGACGACGCCGTCATCGCCCTGTCCAATTCCGGCGAGACCCCGGAACTGGGCGATATCCTGGCCTATGCCAAGCGCTTCGACATCCCGCTGATCGGCATCACCTCGCGCCCCGGCAGTACCCTCACCCAGTCCGCCGACGTCGCCCTGGTGCTGCCGTCTAATCCCGAGGCCTGCCCCATGGGGCTGGCACCCACCACCTCGACCACCATGATGCTGGCGCTGGGTGACGCCCTGGCGGTGACTCTGCTGGAGCGCAAGGGCTTCTCCGCCGCCGATTTCAAGGTATTCCATCCCGGCGGCAAGCTGGGCCAGCGCCTGCTCAAGGTCGCCGATCTGATGCATGGCGGCGACCGGTTGCCCCTGGTGGCGCCCGATACCGTCATGGCCGAGGTCATGCTGGTGATGACCGCCAAGAGCCTGGGCGTGGCCGGGGTGGTCGGGGCGGATGGAAGACTGGCCGGCATCGTCACCGACGGCGATCTGCGCCGGCACATGCGTCCCGATCTGTTGGCGCTGCACGCCGGCGAGGTGATGACCCGGGGACCCAAGACGGTGCCGCCCAATCTGCTGGCCGACGAGGCGCTTCGGATCATGAACACCAAGGCTATCACCAGCCTGTTCGTGACCGATGACGGCCGTCCGGTGGGGGTGCTGCACGTCCATGACTGTCTGCGGGCGGGTCTGGCGTGACGGATCGGACCGGCCGGCGATGACCTCGGGCACCGGGACCAATCCGCTCGCCCCCGAACGGCGCCGCCCCAAGGCGCCGCAAAGCGGGCCGCTGGCGCGTTATTCCCGCTTCGTCGGCATCATGAAGGTGCTGCTGCCCGCCATGGCGGCGGTGCTGCTGGGGTTGGTGGTGGTGTGGCCGAAACTGACCCTGACCGACAGCAGCTTCAAGATCGGTTTCGCCCGGCTGTCCACCAAGGAGGTCGAGAGCTTGGCCATGAACAACGCCCGCTATTTCGGCATCGACGAGTCCAACCGGCCGTTCGCCGTGACCTCGGACCGGGCCTTGCAGGAGCCGGGAAAGTCCGATCTGGTTCACCTGACCGCCCCAAAGGCCGACTTCACCTCGACCTCGGGGGCGAATATCGTCATCGACGCCGAAAGCGGCCTCTATCACCAGAACTCCAAGATCCTGGACCTGTCGGGGGGAGTGAACCTCTTCCACGATTCCGGATATGAACTCCACACCCCCACCGCCGTGGTCGATCTGGCGCACAACAGCGCCAGGGGCACCGAGCCGGTGGAGGGGTTCGGCCCGCAGGGGCGCATCGAATCCGTCGGCTTCGAGATCAGTGGCAAGGGCCATGAGATCACGTTCGCCGGCAAGGCCCATCTGTCCCTCCGGGGCGCCTCGGCCAAGAGCCCGGGCAAGGGCCGGAGCAAGGGAGCCAAACGCCCATGAAGCCCGCCGCCCTTTCCCTCATCGGCCTCGCAGCCCTCGGTCTGTGCTCCGTCTCCGCTCCGCCGGCCGCGGCCCAGGGCTTCGAGATGGCCAAATCCGGCGAACAGCAGATTCAGGTCTATGCCGATAACGGCATCGAATGGCATTCCGAGGAATTGCGGGTGATCGCGCGCGGCAATGCCCACGCCATTCGCGGTGAGATGACGGTGGATGCCGACGTGCTGACCGCCCATTACCGCAAGGGGGCCAAGGGCGACGAAATCTGGCGGCTGGACGCCGACGGCCATGTTGTGATCCGCTCGCCTACCGACACCGCCACCGGCGACAAGGCCATCTACGACCTGGACAAGGCGGTCTTCGTGCTCAAGGGCCAGCCGGTGGCCAAGCTGGTTACCCCCACCGAGACCTTCCAGGCGACCGAGAGCCTGGAATATTACGAGCTGACCCGCATGGCGGTGCTGCGTGGCGACGCGCTGGCCATCCAGGAGGACAAGAAGCTCCAGGCCGATGTGCTGACCGCCCATTTCAAGGACAAGGACCCCAACAAGCCCAAGGGCAAGCCCGGCGCGCCCCGGCCGGCTCCGGCGGCCCCGGCCGCCGCTCCCGGTTCCGCCGCCAAGCCCGGCGCCCCCGCCGAGAGCGGCGACAAGGGGTTGGAGCTCCAGCGCGCCGACGCCTACACCCATGTGATCCTGACGACAGCCAACGAGGTGATTACCGGTGATCGCGGCGACTACAACGTCGAAACCGGTATCGCCACCGTCTCCGGTTCGGTTAAGATCATCCGTGAGGGCGGCAATCAGCTCGAAGGCGGGTGGGCGCATGTGAACCTGAACACCGGGGTCAGCAAGCTCTTCGCCGGCACTCCCGGTGGGACCGAGGGCGGCCAGCGGGTGCAAGGCATCTTCATTCCCCAGAAGAAGGGGGAAAAGGGCCGGGCCGGCTTCACGGGCAATGCGCCATCCTCCACCGAATCCACGCCGCCCCAAGGGCGCTGACGGGGAAACAATGAAGTCTTCTGTGACCCATCCGCCCCAACCCCTCTCCCTGGACGCGGGCCGTTCCGTGCCCCGGCTGGTGGCCGACAATTCCGGTCTGGTGGCTCGCAATATCGGCAAGCGCTTCAAGAAGCGCCCGGTGCTGCGCGACGTCTCCATTTCGGTGCAGCGGGGCGAGGCGGTGGGGCTGCTTGGCCCCAACGGTGCGGGCAAGACCACCTGTTTTTACTGTATCACCGGACTGATCAATCCCGATGTCGGCGCCATCCTCATGGACGGCCAGGAGATCACCGGCCTGCCCATGTACCGCCGCGCCCGCCTGGGTATCGGTTATCTGCCGCAGGAGGCCTCGATCTTTCGCGGTCTGTCGGTGGAGGGTAACATCATGGCGGTGCTCGAAGTGATCGAGCCCGACCGCGAGCGGCGCGAGCACGACCTGGAAAGTCTGCTGGCCGAATTTTCCATCAGCCATCTGCGCCGGGCGCCGGCCATGGCGCTGTCCGGCGGCGAGCGCCGCCGCGTCGAAATCGCCCGCGCCCTGGCCTGCCGTCCGCACTTCATCCTGCTGGACGAGCCACTGGCCGGTATCGACCCCATCGCCGTGTCCGATATCCGCGATCTGGTTGCCCATCTCAAGGATCGCGGTATCGGCGTGCTGATCACCGATCACAATGTGCGAGAGACCCTGGAAATCATCGACCGCGCCTACATCCTGCATGATGGCGCGGTGCTGATGGAGGGACGCCCGGCCGAGATCGTCGCCCATGAAGGGGTGCGGCGGGTCTATCTGGGCGAGCGGTTCAGTCTGTAGGACCCCCGGACATGGCGATCGGCCCCCGGCTGGACCTCCGACAAACCCAATCTCTGGTGATGACGCCGCAATTGCAGCAGGCGATCAAGCTGCTGCAATTGTCCAATTTCGAGCTGACCGCCTTTATCGACCAGGAGCTGGAGCGCAATCCACTGCTGGAGCGGGAAGAGGCTGACCGCACCGTCGAACGCACCGAGCCCAAGGCCGATGCCGCCGATCTTCCGGTCCTGGATTCCGCTCCGCCGGAAACCCCGCTGCTTGACGGCATGGCGTCCGGCGCAGCTCAGGACGGCTTCGACGTCGATTACGACAACACCTTCAACAATGACAGCCCCGCCGATACCCAGGATGGCGAGGCCTTTGGCCAGTGGAGCGCCAAAGGCGGCGGCAGCCATAATTTCGACGATGGCGAGTCCAATCTGGAGCAGACCCTGGCCGGCGAGATGTCGTTGCGTGACCATCTCACCGCCCAGCTCAACGTGGACGTGACAAATCCCGGCGACCGGCTGATCGGCCTGCATCTGATCGAGATGCTGGACGAGGCCGGCTACCTGATCGGCGATCTGGCCGAATTGGCCGACAAACTGGGCTGTCCGCCGGAGCGGGTGGAGCGGGTGCTGAAAAAGGTGCAGGGTTTCGACCCGGTCGGGGTCTTCGCCCGCACGCTCCGGGAATGCCTGGGCCTGCAACTGGCCGAGCGCAACCGCCTCGACCCCGCCATGCAGGCGCTGCTCGACCATCTGGAACTGCTGGCCAAGCGCGACTTGCCCGGCCTGATGAAGGTCTGTGGCGTCGATGCCGAGGACCTTTCCGAGATGATCGGCGAGATCAAGGCGCTGGACCCCAAGCCGGCGCTCCGCTTCGACCATGTGGTCGCCCAGGCCATCACCCCAGACGTGCTGATGCGCCGGGCCCAGGACGGCTCCTGGTTGGTGGAGCTGAACTCCGACACCTTGCCGCGTGTCCTGGTCAATACCCGCTATTACAGCAAGATCGCCGCCGGGGCGCGGAGCAAGGACGACAAGACCTATATCAGCGAGCGTTATCAATCGGCCAACTGGCTGGTGAAGTCGTTGCACCAGCGCGCCACCACCATTCTCAAGGTTGCCACCGAACTGGTGCGCCAGCAGGACGCCTTCTTCCGCCTGGGGGTCCAGCATCTGCGGCCGCTGGTGCTGCGCGACATCGCCACCGCCATCTCAATGCACGAAAGCACGGTCAGCCGCGTCACCTCCAACAAATACATGGCGACGCCGCGCGGCATCTATGAGCTGAAGTATTTCTTCACCCAGGCGATCAATTCCGCCGATGGTGGCGAGTCCCATTCCGCCGAATCGGTCCGCCACCGCATCAAGGCGCTGATCGAGGCCGAAGGCAAGGCGGTGCTATCCGATGATCGCATTGTCGAGATCCTCAAAGTCGAAGGAATCGACATTGCCCGGCGAACAGTGGCAAAGTATCGGGAAGGCATGAGCATCGCCTCCTCGGTGCAGCGCCGTCGTGAGAAATCCATGGGCATGTAGCCGAGCTTGACTCGGGCGCGCCCCGGACCTATTTTCCGGCCCTCCCCTAGGGCTGTCATGGCAAGGGGGCCCGGCGCGGCCGCAGGAGTGGACCGCGCCATATTGGATGAGAAACCCCGTGAACCTGAAGAGTTCGCAAAATAGGGTGGATTCATGGAAATTTCCGACCTGATCAGCCCAGCCGCCGTTATTCCCAACCTGCGTGCGACGTCCAAGAAGCAGGCGCTACAGGATTTGGCCAAGAAGGCGGCGGATATCACCGGCCTGCCCGAGCGGGCCATATTCGACGTTCTGCTGGAACGCGAGCGCCTGGGAACCACCGGCGTCGGCAACGGTATAGCCATTCCCCACGGCAAGCTGCCCAACATGGAACGGCTCTACGGCCTCTTCGCCCGGCTGGAACGGCCCATCCATTTCGAGTCCATCGACGAGCAGCCGGTCGATCTGATCTTCCTGCTGCTGGCCCCGGAATCGGCGGGTGCCGATCACCTCAAGGCCCTGGCCCGGGTCTCGCGCCTGCTGCGCGACAAAGGGGTGTGCGAGAAGCTGCGTGGAACCGACAATTCCGAAGCCCTCTACGCCCTGCTCACCGAATCACCGGCCAGCCGGGCGGCGTAAGCCCGGCGAACAATTCCGTCCATCAGCCCGAGTGCTCGCGCGTATTTCGCTCCTCAATGCACGCTGACCGGTTCCAGATCGTTCTGGCGCACGGCGGCGAAAGCGGTGTCGCGCGTCGGCGCCGCGCCGATGGCGGTGCCGTCGGCGGCATGGATGCTCCAGTTTCCCAGATCCTGGTGGCGGACATAGGCCACTACCGACAGTCCCCAATTGGCGAAATCGGTGGCGTTCATGACCTCGGGCGAAAGGGCGCCGTCATAGTGCTTGTTGTCTGCGTATTTCATGTCAGACCTCCCTTGAATGGCCGGTTCTGGCCCGGGACGGAACCGGGGTCGAGGCCCCGGCGGAAACGCCGTCGGTGGAGACCGTGATGGTATGGGACGGGTCGCTGGCGGCGGTGGCGCTGCCTTGAATGGGAATATTGCGGATCTTGGGTTCGGGAATCTGGCGCAGCAGATCAATGTGCAGCAGGCCGTTGTCGATATGGGCCCCGGTCACCTCGATCCCCTCGGCCAGGACGAAGGCCCGCTGGAACTGGCGGGCGGCAATGCCGCGATGGATGAAAATCCGGCCGCACTCTTCCTCGGTCTGGTGGCCACGGATGACCAACTGGTTGTCCTCCAGCGCGACGGTCAGGTCGGCCATGGAGAACCCGGCCACCGCCAGGGTGATGCGCAGGCCGTTCTCGCCGGTCTGTTCGATATTGTAGGGGGGATAGCCCTCGGCCGAACTCTTCGAGATGCGGTCAAGCACCCGTTCGAAGTGGTCGAACCCCAACAGCAGGGGCGAGTTGAAAGCAGACAAACGCGACATTTTCGTCCTCCTCGGAACATGAGCGAGTACGGGGACGAAGGGCCCGACCATTCGGCACCCTTCATGTATTATATCTTGGAGGGATTTAAGGGATCGTCAAGCCGGTGGCGATAATTGGGGCGGAACGTCCCTACCAACCCCGGCGCAGTCCGGCGACCAGATCGACGTAATCGGGCTGGGTGTCCGGGGTCAGAACGCCGTGGCGGATCAGGAAATCTGTAATCACCAGATTGACGTTGAACTTGAAGTCGCCGGTGTCGCGGACCCGCTGCGCCACCTCGGGGACCGGCATCAGGGCGAAGCTGGAAATCTCGCCGTCGGTGTTGCGGGGCACGAAGCTTTCCGGCAGATCCAGGTCGAAGCAGTACATGACGTCGGGCTTGAGCCCCCAATCGTCTTCCATGCAATAGGCGATGGCGCCCACGGGGCGCGCCGTGGCCGCCAGTTCCCCCGGCACGTCGGCCTCCTCGGCGGCTTCCTTCAGCAGATTGGCCATCAGCGACAGGCCTTCGGGCTGGCCGCCGGCCACCATGTTGTCGAGCAGATTGGGCGCCACCGATTTGTCCGAAGCCCGCCGCCCGATCCACAGATGCAGCCCGTCGGTCCGACGGACCAGACCGTTGACGTGGATGCCGAAGGAGCGGATGCCGAACAGGCTGACCACGCCGCGATCAATGGAAAACAGCGCCGGCTCTGAAAAGCTGGGCGCGACCCGGTAGCGCTCGCCACGCAACTTTGGGGTGCCCCAATCGCGGCTGAGCGCCAGAGCCACCGTGTCCACCGCCGCCGAGCGCGCCTCGGGGGTGCTGAGGGCCGGATGCAGTTCCACCGCGTCGCCATTGATGCGGAACGCCTCGGGAAAGCCCGCAAGGCGGCGGACGACGTCATGGCGCACCCAGCCCACCCGCAGCCCCGCCACCGTGAAGGGCCGGAACTTGGTTATGTCGTAACGGTTGCAGGCATTGATGTGGTCGATATAGGCCATGGATCCCCTTCTCCTGGTTGGAAGGTCGGGTGCCGGGCGGGGCAAGTCAAGCGGCACTCTGTTCCTGGGCAAAGAAACGCGGTAAAAGGGGGGATGAGGACCCTGTATCACCATCCGCTCTGCCCGTTCTCGCGCCTCGTGCGTGTCGTGCTCGCCGAGAAGAAGCTGGAGTTCGAGCCCCAGATCGAGAAGTTCTGGGAGCGTCGCCCCGATTTCGTCGCCCTTAATGCCGCGTCGGAGGTTCCTGTGCTGGTGGAGGAGGGTGGCACAGTGCTGGCCGATGCCGCCGCCATCGCCGAATACCTGGACGAGGTCCACCGCGAACCGCCGCTGTTGCCGGCCGAACCGGTGGCCAAGGCCGAGGTCCGCCGGCTGATGGGCTGGTTCGGCGGCAAGTTCAATGCCGAGGTCACCCAGAATCTGGTGGGCGAGAAGGTGTTCAAGCGCCTGTCCTCCAGCCATGGCGAACCGGATTCCCGACGCATCCGCGCCGGCTACGGCCATATCCACGAGCATCTCAATTATATCGCCTGGCTGACCGAGCGGCGTGCCTGGCTGGCCGGCGGTGCCTTCACCCTGGCCGACATCGCCGCCGCCGCCCAGATTTCCTGCATCGATTACGTGGGCGACGTGCCGTGGGATCAGCATGCCGGGGCCAAGGACTGGTATGCCCGGGTCAAGTCGCGGCCCAGCTTCCGCACCCTGCTGGCCGACCATCTTCCCGGCGTCCCGCCGCCCCGGCATTATGCCGACCTGGATTTTTAGGCTCCTTCCCCTTCTGGCGCTGCTCGTCGCCGGTCCCGCGCGGGCCGGGGTGATCGAGCGGCTGCCCACCACCGGCAAGGTGGTGGCGCTGACCTTCGACGCCTGCGAGGGACCCAAGGCGCCGGCTTTGCTCGATTCCTCCATCCTGGCGGTGCTGGAAGCCGAGAAGGTGCCGTTCACCATCTTCGCCACCGGCCTGTTTGCCCGGCGCAATGCCGAGGAATTGGGGCGGCTGTCCCGTTTGCCCCAGGTGGAGATCGAGAACCATTCCTTCGACCATCCCCAGCATATGGAGCGGTTGGACGGTGCCGCCATTCGCCGGGAAGTGGACGAGACCGACCGGGTGATCGAGTCCATTACCGGACGCAAGCCGCGCTTCTTCCGCTTTCCCGCCGGCAGCTACGACCCCGCCGCCCTGGCCGAGGTGGAGGCCAGTGGCCATAAGGTGGTCCATTGGAGCTTCGCCTCCGGCGATCCCGTCCGCACCCTGTCGCCCGCCCATCTGACCGAATGGGTGCTGGGCAAGACCCGGCCGGGCGCCATCCTGATCTTTCATGTCAACGGCAGGGCGCCGGCCACCGGCGTGGCGTTACCCGGCATCCTGGCCGAGCTTAAGCGGCGGGGTTACGGTTTCGCCCGCCTGGATGAGGTGCTGAAATGATCCCGTTTGCCCTGGAGCACCATGCCCTGGTTGGCTGCCGCCTGCGGCCGCTGGCGGTGGACGAGGCGGTTGGCGTGGCGTCGGTCCTGGCCGGGCTCGATCCCTGGGCGACGTTGGGTTATGACGCCGAGGCCCTGGCTCGCTATCTGATCCGGGACGATCCGGCGTTACGGCGTTTCGTGGCGGAGCAGCGGGAGGGCCGCCCGGCCGGACTGCTGGCCATCCGCACCCCCTGGCTGCGCGGCCCCTCCATCGAACTGCTGGCGGTATTCCCCGATCATCAGCGCGGCGGACTGGGCGGCATGCTGGTGGAATGGGCTGGGGCGCAGGCGATGGCCGGCGGCAATCTCTGGGCCTGCGTATCCGCTTTCAACGGCGCGGCGCGGCGCTTTTACGCCGGACACGGCTTCGTCGAGGTGGCCCATCTCCCCGATCTGGTGGCCGAGGGCGAGAGTGAGATTCTGCTGCGGCGGCAGATTGCGGCCCATGCTACTGTGCCGACCGGTTCCCCAGCCACAGCGACAGAAACGTGAGCGCCGAGACGCCCTCCATTCCTGACGACGCCACCCCGATGATGGCGCAATACCTGGCGATCAAGCAGGCCCATCCCGATTGCCTGCTGTTCTATCGCATGGGGGATTTCTACGAACTGTTCTTCGACGATGCGGTCAAGGCCTCGGCGGCGCTGGACATCGCGCTGACCAAGCGGGGCAAGCATCTCGGCCAGGATATTTCCATGTGCGGCGTGCCGGTCCGCGCCTACGAGGCCTATCTGGCCAAGCTGGTGCGCTCCGGCTTCAAGGTCGCCATCGGCGAGCAGATGGAAGATCCGGCCGAGGCCAAGAAGCGCGGTTCCAAGTCGGTGGTGGCCCGCGACGTGGTTCGCGTCATCACCGCCGGCACCCTGACCGAGGACACCCTGCTCGACGCCCGCAGCCATAATTATCTGGCGGCGGTGGCCGAGGCGCAGGGTGGGTTGGGGCTGGCCTGGGTCGATGTCTCCACCGGCGATTTCGCCATGCAGGCGCTGTCGGCCAAGACTCTTGCCGCCGCCCTGGCCCGGCTGTCGCCGGGCGAGTTGCTGGTCTCCGACCGCCTGATCGGCACCGACTCGCTGTTCGAGGTCTGGGCCGAGTGGAAAAATGTGCTGTCGCCCCTGCCCAATGCCCGCTTCGATTCCGAGAATGCGAGGCGGCGGCTGGAGGCGCTGTACGGCGTTGGCGCGCTGGACGGCTTCGGCGCCTTCACCCGGCCGGAACTGGCGGCCGGTGGTGCCCTGGTGGATTACATCGAGCTGACCCAGAAGGGCAAGCTGCCCCGCCTGTCGCCGCCCAAGCGTCTGGCCGAGGGCGCGGTGATGGAGATCGACGCCGCCACGAGGCGCAACCTGGAACTGTCCGAGACCCTGACCGGCGAGCGCAAGGGCTCGCTGCTGGCCACCATCGACCGCACGGTGACCGGGGCCGGCGCCCGCGCCCTGGCGGCACGGCTGGCGGCGCCGCTGACCGAGCCGGCCGAGATCGAGTCCCGCCTCGACATGGTGTCCTTCCTGGTGGAGCACGATTCCATCCGCGCCACCCTGCGCGACACCCTCAAGCGTTGCCCGGACGTGGAGCGGGCGCTGTCGCGCCTGTCCCTGGGGCGAGGTGGGCCGCGCGATCTGGCCAATATCCGCGATGCTCTGGCCGAGGTGCCGGCCCTGCGTAATCTGGTGAGCGCTCCGGCCCTGGACGCCCCGCCCGGTCTCGGCGACTGCGTTCGCGATCTGGGCGAGCATTCCGTCCTGGTGGACCGGCTGGCCCGCGCCCTGGCGCCCGACCTGCCGCTCAACGCCCGCGATGGCGGCTTCATCGCCGAGGGCTTCGACGCGGCGCTGGACGAGTTGAAAAGCCTGCGCGGCGAAAGCCATGCGGTGCTCATGCGGCTGGAAAAGCGCTACACCGAGGAGACCGGGGTGGCGGCACTGAAAATCCGCCACAACAACATCATAGGCCACCATATCGAGGTGCCGAGCCGGCAGGCCGACAGGATGGGCGAGGGTTTCATCCATCGCCAGACCATGGCCACCTCGGCGCGCTATACCACCACCGAGCTGATCGAGCTGGCCGGCCGCATCACCGGCGCCGCAGAACGGGCGCTGGCCCTGGAGCAGGCGCTGTTCGAGGCGCTGGTGGACGAGGTCACCGCCCGCGCCACCGAGATCGCCCGCGCCGCCCAGGCCCTGGCGGTGCTCGACGTTTCCGCCGCCCTGGCCGAGTTGGCGGTCACCGGCCGCTGGGCCCGGCCACTGGTGGATCACTCGACCGCCTTCGACCTCAGGGGAGCCCGCCATCCGGTGGTGGAGGCGGCGCTGGCCGCCGCCCATGCCGGCGCCTTCGTCGCCAATGACTGTGACCTGTCCGAGGCTCAGCGCCTGTGGCTGGTCACCGGCCCCAACATGGCGGGTAAGAGTACCTTCCTGCGCCAGAATGCCCTGATCGCGGTTCTTGCCCAGATGGGCTCCTATGTGCCGGCCGAAAGCGCCCATATGGGCGTGGTCGACCGGCTGTTTTCCCGCGTCGGTGCCGCCGACGATCTGGCGCGCGGGCGCTCCACCTTCATGGTCGAGATGGTGGAGACCGCCGCCATCCTCAATCAGGCCGGGCCGCGCGCCCTGGTCATCCTCGACGAGATCGGGCGCGGCACCGCCACCTTCGACGGCTTGTCCATCGCCTGGGCGGTGGTGGAAAGCCTGCATGAGGTCAACCGCTGCCGCGCCCTGTTCGCCACCCATTACCACGAGCTGACCCGGCTGACCTCGCGGCTGTCGGCGCTGTCCTGCCACATGATGCGGGTCAAGGAATGGCAGGGCGAAGTGGTGTTCCTGCACGAGGTCGGCGCCGGTGCCGCCGACCGTTCCTACGGCATCCACGTCGCCCGCCTCGCCGGCCTGCCCCCGACGGTGGTGAACCGCGCCGAGGAGGTGCTGGCCATCCTGGAAAAGTCGGATCAGGCCTCCGGTATGGCGCGGCTGGCCGACGATCTGCCGCTCTTCGCCGCCCTGGCTCCCAAGCCCAGGCCGGTGGCCGCCGCTCCGGCCAAGCCATCCCCGTTCGAGGAGCGGCTGAAAACGGTCAATCCCGACGACCTCACGGCGCGCCAAGCGCTGGAGCTGGTTTACGAGCTGAGGCTGCTGCTGGGGTAACCGGAAAGGCCGGATTTGACCTCCTGAGGGGGTCTGTTATGCTTCGCCGGAAATTTTGCAGACGGAAATCGATCCGGTGCTGAGAAAACTGACCATCACGGGATTCAAGAGCATTCGCAATGCCGAGATCGAGCTTGGCCGCGTCAATATGTTCATTGGCGGAAACGGGTCGGGGAAGTCAAATATTCTTGAGGCTCTTGGGCTTTTAAGTGCGTCGTTGAAGGATATCAGTGAAGCTGAGCTTCAGAAGCGCGGAGTTAGGCTGTCACTTCCGACATTGTTCAAGTCGTCATTTAAGAATTTTTCCATTCGCCCTCATTTCGTATTGAAGGCGGATTTTGACGCTTCTGTTCAGTATGATGTATCGATCAAGTCGGGCGAGCAATTCGACTCCTTGCGGTTCTTCACCGAGAACATCCGCTATGGCCGGAAGTCCTATATGGGGCGCGGCCAGAACGGCATTACCGTGCGGGGGCTGACCCCGAACAAGAAAGACATTGATCCGACGCGGGGACTGTGGGATCGCTTTCGGGAAGCCATTGACCTGCCTCCGGCCCTTGAGGCCGAACTTGGTCCGATGGCACGGTTCGCCATCTATGCGCCGCAAACCGCCTTTCTTCGTGGAACCGATGTGGAGGCCGTCCCGGTTCGCCCCATCGGCCTCCAGGGCGGTGGACTCCCGCTGGCGGCGGAAGCCGTCCGAATGGCGAGACGTCGAATTGGCAAGTGGGAAAAGCGTGGTCTCTACGGTCGGGTCCTTGATCTGGTGAATGCCCCCGGTTGGAATGATGGCTTCACGGTCACCAAGTTCATTTCCGAACTTGTGCCCGCGCAGGTTCGGACCGGCGATGCGACGCTCTACTTCCTGGACAAGTTCATGAAGCGCGGGCGCAATACTCTTTCCGCCTATGATAGCAGCGAGGGAACGCTTTACCTGCTGTTCATGGCGGTGATGATCCTGCATCCCGACGCGCCGAAAATCTTTGCCCTGGACAATGTGGACAACGCCCTGAATCCGGCCATGACCCGCAGGATGTTGGAGACCTTGATCGAAAGCACCTGTGGCACCGAGTTCCGGGACGCCGGTATCGGCCCCGAGCAGGTGTTCCTGACCAGCCACAATCCGACGGCACTGGATGCCTTCGACCTGTTCGACCCCGATCAGCGGGTATTCGTCGTTTCGCGTAAGCCGGAAACGGGCGAGACGGTGATCTCGCCCCTTCGCCCCAAGGTCGGATGGAGTAAGGAGGACTGGATCAAAGCCTGGGCGGGACGGACGCTATCGGAGTTGTGGATCGAAGGAAAAATCACCGGGGCCCTGGGGGAATGACGGACCTGCGCATCGGGGTGGTGGCGGAGGGCCCGACCGACCAGATCGTCATGCGTCATCTGCTGACGGCCTATTGCAAGGTCGTCCGGCCTGATATCAAGCCAATCTTCAAGGATCTTCATCCGGTAACCGACCGCACCTCGTCCGGGTCTTCGGAAGGCGGATGGACCATGGTCTACCAATGGTGTCTCAACAACCCTCCGCTGGCGCGCCAGTCCCAGTTCGCCGGGGCGGGGCTCTTTGACGGCGATATGGATGGCCTGACCTGCGACATCATCCTGGTCCACATGGATGCCGATATCTGTGAGCGGATCAGGGATAAATCGGATGTGAAACCGGTCCCGGACGCAACTGCCCCGCCCGCCGAACGCGGTGACTTCATTCGCAAGACCATTCTCGGCTGGTTGTGGCCGACGGGATCGGAACCCGATGACCGCCATATTCCGGCGCCGGCCGTCGAGGCGGTGGAAGCTTGGCTGGTCGCGGCGATGGCGGACGATCCCGAACCGGAGGCAGTGACGGATATTCTTCTTCGCCTCCTTGAGGTGGATTGCCTATCGAGGGGGCGCCCCTTTCCCAAGGACGGCAAGGCAATCCGGAAAAGCCGCGTGAGATACGAAGATATTGCCAGACGATGCGCGGGAAATGTCGCCCGGGTCGCGGAACGTTGTCCGCATTTTCTCTCGCTGGCCAATGTGCTGTTTCCGGCACATGCCTCGCCGAGTGACAGGGCGTCGATTTGAACTGAGGCGGCTGCTTTAGTTTTTCTCGTGTTGCGATCTTGCGCTGCACCGGGGCGGACGCTTACTATTTTCCGGCGGGTGTGGGAAATCCGACCCGTGCGGGTGGCTGGGAAGGCCGGATCAACCGGCCGCGGTCCGGGGAACTCACGGAGGCGGATGTGCAATCGGGCAGCAGAGTCGGGAACGGGCGTCGCGTCGCATCATGCTGATCGCGGCCGCCCTCTCCGCCCTGCTGGTGCTCGCCGTCCTCGGCGTGCTGGCCGGTACGGAGATGTGGCGGCACCGGGTGATCTATGCCTGCACCGCCCTGGCCAGTCTGGTGCTTCTGGTGGGCGGATTGCGGCATCTGGGGGCGAGCCCGGGGACCGGGCCAGCCATCATCCTTCCCATCGGGCTGCCCTGGATGCATGCTCATTTCCGCCTGGATAACCTATCGGCGCTGTTCATGGTGGTGGTCAATCTGGGGACCACCATGGCCTCGGTCTACGGCATCGGCTATTGCGCGCATCTGCCCGAGCCCCGGCGGGTGACGCCGTTCTTCCCGCTGTTTCTGTTCGGCATGAACGCGGTGCTGATCGCCGACGACGCTTTCATGTTCCTGGTGTCGTGGGAGTTCATGTCGCTGGCCTCCTGGCTGCTGGTCCTGGCCGACCACCGTAATCCCGAGAACCGCAACGCCGCCATGGTCTATCTGATGATGGCGGCATTCGGCACCTTCTGCCTGCTCACCTGCTTCGGCCTGCTGGCCGGCGGCGAAGGCGGCTACGGCTTTTCCGCCATGCGCGCCGCCCGGCTGGAGCCGGTCGCCGGCTTCCTGGTGGTGCTGCTGGCGGTGATGGGGGCGGGGTCGAAGGCTGGTCTGGTGCCGCTGCACGCCTGGCTGCCCCTGGCCCATCCGGCGGCGCCCAGCCATGTCTCTGCCCTGATGAGCGGGGTGATGACCAAGGTGGCGCTTTATGGCCTGATCCGCATCCTGTTCGACCTGCATGGGCATGTGAGCTGGGCCTGGGGCGCGGCGCTGATGGTGATCGGCGGAATCACCGCCGTGCTGGGCGTCCTCTATGCCCTGCTTCAGGACGACCTCAAGAAGCTGCTGGCCTATTCCACGGTGGAGAATATCGGGGTGGCGGTGATCGGCCTCGGCCTGTCGCTGGCCTTCAAGGATTCCGGCGATCAGGCGCTGGCGGCGCTGGCGCTGGTGGCCGGGCTGTATCACATCATCAACCATTCCATCTTCAAGACCCTGCTGTTCCTGTCGGCCGGAGCGGTGATCACGTCGACCGGCGAGCGCAGCCTCAACCGGCTGGGTGGGCTGCTCAAGCGCATGCCTTGGACCGGGGCCGCCACCCTGGTGGGGGCGGCGGCCATTTCCGCCCTGCCGCCCTTGAACGGCTTCGTTTCGGAATGGCTGATCTTCCAGGCCCTGTTCAAGGGGCCCAGCCTGCCCCACTGGGCCATGAAGTTCGGGGTGCCGGTGGTGGGCGCCATGCTGGCGCTGGCGGCGGCGCTGGCGGCCAATTGCTTCGTGCGCGCCTTCGGCATCGCCTTTCTGGGGCGGCCACGCAGCGAGGCCGCCGCCGGAGCCGAGCATGTTCCCGCCACCATGCGCTGGACCATGGCGATCCTCGCCTTCCTGTGCATCGCCCTCGGCGCCCTTCCGGTGACGCTGACCGACACCCTGTCGGGCGTGGTGCAGCCGCTGACCGGGGTGCATTTCGCGGTGTCGGCCGATCTCGGCTGGCCCTGGCTGTCGCCGGTCAGTTCCACCCGGGGCTCCTATTCCGGCACGGTGCTGGTGCTGATCGGGCTGGCCATGTTCGCCATCACCATTGCCCTGGTGCACGCCTTCGGCACCACCCGGGTGCGGCGCGCCGATGCCTGGGATTGCGGCCACCGCGAGGATATCGTCAATGCCCAATACACCGGCGAGAGCTTTGCTCAGCCGTTGCGCCGGGTGTTCGGTTCCTCGCTGTTCGGGGCGCGGGAAACCGTGGACATGCCGGCGCCGGGGGACCTCCGCCCCGCCCGTCTGGTGGTGCGGCTGATTGATCCCATCTGGGACGGACTCTATGTCTCCATCATGCGGGCGGTGGATTACGTCGCCGACCGGGTCAACCGCATGCAGTTCCTGACGGTGCGGCGCTATCTGCTGATGATGTTCGCCACTCTGGTGTTCATGCTGCTGGTCGTTGCGGTGAGGCAGACGCTATGAGCACGACCACCGCCCGGCGCTTGAGGGGCAATTCGAGCGCAGCGCAGCGGAGCGCGGGCGCGTTGAGCGCCCCGGAGCGTAGCGGAGGAGCCAAGGGGCCGGATGGCCCCGCCCGGCGCTTGAGGGGCAACGCACCATGAGCGCGATCTGGCAGCTCCTCCAGGTCTTCCTGGTGCTGGCGGTCGCCCCGCTGATCACCGGCTGGGTGCGCTTCGTCAAGGCGCGGCTGAACGGCAGGATCGGGGCTTCGCCGCTGCAGCCTTATCGCGATCTCTACCGACTGTTGCAGAAAGAGGCGGTGGTGGCCCATTCGGCGTCCTGGGTGTTCCGCGCCGCGCCCTATGTCACCTTCGCGGCGGTATGGCTGGCGGCGGCGGTGACGCCGACCTTCACCACCCAGCTGGTGCTGGCCCATGCCGCCGATCTCATCGCCCTGGTGGCGTTGCTGGGGCTGGCGCGGTTCTGGACGGCGCTGGCCGGCATGGATGTGGGCACCAGTTTCGGCGGCCTCGGTGCCTCGCGCGAGATGATGATCGCCAGTCTGGCCGAGCCGGCCATGCTGATGGTGACCTTCTCGCTGTCGCTGATTTCCGGCACCACCTCGCCGGCCCAGATCATCGCCTTCGTGCTGTCGGGCGGTGTCGGGGTCGAGGTCTCGCTGGGCCTCGCCCTGGCGGCGCTGCTGATGGTGGGGATCGCCGAGAACGGCCGTATTCCCATCGACAACCCCTCCACCCATCTGGAGCTGACCATGGTGCACGAGGCCATGGTACTGGAATATTCCGGCCGCCATCTGGCGTTGATGGAGGGCGCGGCCATGGTGCGCCTCACCTTCTTCATGGCGCTGATCGGCGGCCTGTTCGCGCCCTGGGGCATGGCCCTGGAGGGGGATGGCCCGGTTGGCGTCCTGATCGGGCTGGGGGCCTTCGCCGCCAAGTGCTTCGTGCTGGCCTCGGGGCTGGCGGTATTCGAGACCGCCATCGCCAAGATGCGGGTGTTCCGCTATGCCGACTTCCTGGGCGGCGCCCTGCTGCTGGGGCTGCTGGCCACCATCTTCCTCTATCTCTCGGAGGCGGTGTGATGGCGGGTTCGGCTCCGGTGATGACACAGATGTCCTACGATATGGCCCATCTGATCGGCGCCACGGTGCTGATGGCGGGCTTTCAACTGCTCTATCAGCGCCGCCTGTTCGCGGTGCTCAACACCTTTGCCTTCCAGGCCCTGGCCCTGGCGGCGGCGGCGGCGTGGCAGGCCCATATCCAGAACGCGCCGCATCTCTATGTCACCGCCGCCATCGCCCTGGTGTTCAAGGCGATGATCGTGCCCTTCGCCCTGCATTGGCTGGTGGAACGGTTGGGCATTCACCGCACGGTGGAGACCGCCATGTCCATCGGCTGGACCATGATCGCCGGGGTGGCGCTGGTGGCGCTGTCGATCCTGCTGGTGCTGCCGGTGACCGCCAATGCCTCGGCGCTGACCCGCGAAAGTCTGGCCATGGCCATGAGCGTGGTGCTGCTCGGCCTGCTGATGATGATCACCCGGCGCAACGCGGTGACCCAGGTGGTGGGCTTCATGGCGCTGGAAAACGGGCTGATCCTGGCGGCGGTTTCGGCCAAGGGCATGCCGCTGGTGGTGGAAATCTCCATCGCCTTCTCGGTGCTGGTGGCCATGACCCTGTTCGGCATCTTCTTCTTCCGCATCCGCGAACGCTTCGAGACCCTGGACCTGGGCGATCTGGAAACCTATCGGGGGGATCGCCAGTGATCGGCCATCTCTCGCAATTGCCCGGAGCCGATAATCCGCTGCTGTGGATTCTGGGGGTGCCGCTGGGCTCGGCCGGCTTCCTGGCGGTGCTGCGGGACTGGCGGGTAGCGGCCTGGGTCAACGTGCTGGCCTCTGGCGTTACCTTTGCCTCGTCGCTGGTGCTGTTCGAGCATCGGCCCGAGGCCAACAAGCTGCTGTTCATCGACGACTTCAATATTTATCTGGTGGTGCTGACCGCCTTCATCGGCCTGACAACGGCGGTATTCTCGGCGGCCTATATCGCCCGGGAAAGCGATGCCCACCGGCTGTCCGACCTGCATTTGCGCTTTTACCACTCCATGTATCAGGCATTCCTGTTCACCATGCTGCTGGCGCTGACCGCCAACAATACCGGGGTGATGTGGGTGGCGGTGGAGGCGGCGACCCTGACCACGGTGCTGATGGTCAGCCTCTATCGCACCCGGGAAGCCATCGAGGCGGCGTGGAAGTACTTCATCCTGTGCTCGGTGGGCATCGGCCTGGCGCTGTTCGGGACCACCCTGGTCTACCTCGCCGCCCAGCCGGTGATGGGCGACGGCGCCGACGCCATGGCCTGGACCCTGATGATCAAGCGGGCCGGCGAGTTCCAGCCCGATCTGCTCAACCTCGCCTTCGTCTTCGTCCTGGTGGGCTATGGAACCAAGGTGGGGTTGGCGCCCCTGCATTCCTGGCTGCCCGACGCCCATGCCGAGGGGCCGACGCCCATTTCGGCGGTGCTGTCGGGGCTGCTGCTCAATGTGGCGCTCTACGCCCTGCTGCGGTTCAAGATGGTGATCGCCGCCAACGGCCATACCCTGACGCCGGGGCCGCTGCTGATCATGATGGGGCTGTCGTCGCTGTTCCTGTCGGCGTTCATGCTGTACCGGCGCGGTGACATCAAGCGGCTGTTCGCCTATTCCTCCATCGAGCATATGGGGGTGATCACCTTCGCCTTCGGCATGGGCGGGCCGCTGGCCAATTTCGCCGGCCTGCTGCACATGACCATGCATTCCCTGACCAAGTCGGCCATCTTCTTCGCCGTGGGCATCATCAGCCAGAATGCCGGTACCAAGCGCATCGCCGACATCCGGGGGCTCACCGCCTCGCATCCGGTGCTGGGCTGGGGCTTCGTACTGGCGGTTCTGGCCATCGCCGGCCTGCCGCCGCTGGGCGTGTTCATGAGCGAGTTCCTGGTGGTCAGCTCCACCTTCGCGCGGGCGCCGCTGCTGGCGGTGCCGCTGGCGCTGGGGCTGCTGCTGGCTTTCGGCGCCCTGGTCAGCCGGTTGCAGATGATGGCCTTCGGGACGCCGCCCCTGGGCGGCCAAAGCCACGGCGAGGCCGGCACGGTGTCGAGCATCCTGGCCCTGACGCCGCTCTGGGTGCATATGTCGCTGGTGCTGGTGGCCGGCCTTTACCTGCCGGCGGAGTTGGTGTCGTGGTTCCAGACGGTGGCGAGGCTGCTGGGATGATGATGGGCAATGTCGGCTTGCTGGATTTCCTGTCCGTCGGCGAGCGGGTGGAGGGGCATGTCCCCTGGCCGCGCTATCGCCTGGATATCCGGCAATGGCGGGCGCTGGTAGAGCAGTTGTCCACGGCGGAATGGTCACTGATGGCCGAATGGGCCGAGCCGGGCGAAGTGCATGCCGCCTTGCGCGACGAGGAGACGGCCGAGATCGCCGTGGCCTCCCATCCCTGCCTGGATGGCCGCTTCCTGTCGCTGGGCGCGGCGCGGCCGGCGGCGATCCGGCCGGAACGGGCCATCTTCGACCTGTGGGGGCTGGCACCCATGGGGCTGGAGGACCAGCGTCCCTGGCTCGATCATGGCCGCTGGCCACACTTGCATCCGCAGGCAGCTCATCCCCGGCCGCCGGCGGAGGCTCCCTATGTCTACCCCTTCCTGACCGCCGAGGGCGAGGGGTTGCACCAGATTCCGGTGGGGCCGGTTCATGCGGGAATCATCGAGCCCGGCCATTTCCGCTTCCACTGCCAGGGCGAGGTGGTGGTGCGGTTGGAGGAGCGGCTGGGCTATGTCCACAAGGGGATACACGGCCTGCTGATGGGCAAGAGCCCGGAGCAGGCGGCGCGGATTGCCGGCCGGGTATCGGGCGATTCCACCGTTGCCTATGCCCTGGCCTTCGCCCGCGCCGTCGAGGCCGCCACGGGCTGCTTGGTCCCGCCGCGCGCCCACTGGCTGCGCGGCCTGATGGCCGAGATGGAACGCATCGCCAATCATGTCATCGATATCGGCGCCATCTGCAATGACGCCGCCTTCGCCATCATGCTGTCCCATATGGGGGTGCTGCGCGAGCGCATCCTGCGGGCCAACCAGACCCTGTTCGGCCATCGCCTGCTGATGGATTGCGTCATTCCCGGCGGCATTGCCAGAGACATCGACCCCGAGGGGCTCGCCCTGATGCCGATCCTGCTGAGGACCTTGCGCAAGGACTTCAACCGGGCGGTGAAGCTGTACAACGAAACTCCGTCCCTGCTGGACCGGACCACCGGCACCGGCCATGTCAGCGGTTCGCTGGTGCATCGCTTTGGCGCCGGCGGTTTCGTCGGCCGCGCCTCGGGCCGCGCCCATGACTGCCGCCGGTCGCCCGGCTATCCCCCCTATGACGATCTCGACATGGCGGTGATCGAGAGCCTCGAGGGCGACGTCAACGCCCGCATCGAGGTTCGGATCGCCGAGGTTCGCGCCAGTCTGCTGCTGATCAGCCAGGTCCTGGCCGACCTGCCGCGCGGGCCGGTCACGGCGGCGCTGCCGGCGAGGGGCGGCGAGGGCATGGCGGTGGCGGAAAGCTTTCGTGGCGAGGTGATGGCCTGGGTCCGTCTGGACGACCGGGGCAGGGTGGAGCGCGCCCATCTCCATGACCCCTCGTGGTTCCAGTGGCCGCTGCTGGAAGCCGCCATCGAGGGCAACATCGTCGCCGACTTCCCGCTGTGCAACAAGTCGTTCAACTGCTCCTATTCCGGCCACGACCTATGATCCCGCCCATCGCCCGCATGATCTTTCACCACCTGACCCGGGGGCCGCGGACCGAGCGGCGGTTGCCGCCGCCCGACCTCGACGGGTCGGAGGAACTGGCCCGGGCGCTGGGCGAGCGGGTGCGGCAACGGCTGGGCCGTTCGCTGTCCATCCGCGAGGTCGATGCCGGCTCGTGCAATGGCTGCGAGCTGGAAATCCACGCGGTCAACAGCCCGATCTATGACCTGGAGCGTTTCGGCATCCGCTTCGTCGCCAGCCCGCGCCATGCCGATGTGCTGCTGGTCACCGGTCCGGTCAGCCGCAACATGGCCGAAGCCTTGAAGCGGACCTATGATGCCACCCCGGAGCCCAAATGGGTGGTGGCGCTGGGCGATTGCGGCCGCGATGGCGGCTGCTTCGCCGGCTCCGACGCGGTGCTGGGCGGGGTGCATGAGGTGGTGCCGGTGGACCTGCATATTCCCGGCTGCCCGCCCAGCCCCAGCCAGATCCTGGCCGGGTTGCTGGCGCTGCTGGACGGGGTGTCGAAAGAGCCGGCCGTTACTTCTTCTTAAAGTCGAAGGCGTTGGTCAGGTCGTTGGCGGCGGCGTCGCGGCTGCCCAGCGGCTTGAGGTCGTAGCGGGCCTCGATCAGCTTCAGGATCGAGATGGTGTCGTAGGTCGTGTGATCGACAAAGCCGCGCTTGGCATAGGGCGAGATCACGATGGCGGGGATGCGGGTGCCGGGGCCCCAGCGGTCGGCCTTGGGCGGCGCCACATGATCCCAGAAACCGCCGTTCTCGTCATAGGTGACGATGATGGCGGTATCCTTCCACAGCGGGCTCTTGCGGATGGCCTCGATCAGGCTGGCGGCCTTGGCGTCGCCGCTGGCGATGTCGGCATAGCCGGGATGCTGGTTCTCGTCGCCCACCGGCTTGTAGAACACCACTTTCTCCAGCTTGCCCTTAGCCACGGCCGCGAACAGCTTGGCCTCGTCCTTCAGGTGCTGGGTCTTGGCCTTGGTGCCTTCGCCGGTGCTGGCGAAATAGACGAAGGGCTGGTGGTGATACTGGAAATTGCCCTCGTTGCGCCCGGCCATGGCGGCGTCATAGCCGCCGGAATACCATGCCCACGACACCTTCTTGTCGGTCAGGCGATCGCCGATATTGGCGTCGGTCAGCGGCGGCAGGCGCTTGGCGATGTCGGTGGCGGTGGCGGGATAGGGCGGATAGAACGAATAGATGGTGTTGACGGCATAGCCGTCGGGGGTCACCGCCCCATCCTTGACCAGATGCCCCTCGGCGTCGAGCTGGGCGCGGATGGAGGCCGGCGCCGCGTCGAATTTGGGGGCGCAGGCGCAGATCATGAAGATATGGTTCAGGAGGGACCCGCCGAAGGCCGACTGGAAGAAATTATCGGCCAGGGTGAATTCCTGGGCCAGCTTGTACATCTTGGTGCCCGACGTGTCGTAGAAACCAAGCACCAGGCCGCCGGCATCGGACCAGGCGGCGTATTTGTCGTTCCTGCCGCCGTTGATCTGTTCCTGGTTCTGGTAGAAGCGGTGAACCAGATCGCGGTGCTTTTCGGTCAGCTTGACGTACTGGCCCACATCGAAGGGCGTGTTGCTCAATTCGGCGGGGAAGCGCGGATCGGGCTGCTTGGTCTTCTCGTCCAGGATGGGGGGCAACACCGCATAGGGCTTGCCGTCCTTGTCCACCTGGACGGCAGCCGACTTGGCCTGTTCCAGCCCGTCGGCGCCGGGGAAGCGGCCGAACATGTTGTCGAAGCTGCGGTTTTCCAGATAGACCACGACGATATGGTTGATCTTGTCCAGCCCGTCCGGCGGAGCCGCCTGGGCGGCAGGCGCGACGAGGATGGCGGCAATCGCGGTTGCGGCAAGGGTCTTGGCGATCATGGGAGCCCCCTGAAGGAAATGGCGGAAGGATACTAGCGACGATGGGGCGAGGCGCGGGTTACGGTTCGGTGATACAGGTCGCGAGCAAAGCCGGCTTGACGAACCACCTGAGTGCTGGCACAGACCATTCAGATCCAAAAGTTGATCGTACAAGTGGAGCGTCGCTGTGGAGCTGTTTCTATTCGTCATGCTACTTGGAATGGTTGGATATCATTTCCAGGTTCTGGGTAAGCTGGAGAAAAAGCGGGAGGCCGCAGCCAAGTACAGTACCCGGGATTCCGCCAATCAGCTTCGCTTCGTCATGTCGGCCGACTTCCATAAGAAGCACATCATGAGCAAAGCGGAATACCGGGTGTTCAAGGTGGTCGAAGGGGTGGTCAAGACCACCTCCGGCGGGCACCGGGTGTTCGCCCAGACTTCGTTGGGTGAGGTGATCGGGCCCGATGATCAGAAGGCCTTCGAATCCATCAACAGCAAACGGGTTGATATCATGATCATCGACCCGTTCGGCCATCCGGCGGCGGCTATCGAGTACCAGGGGGGAGGGCATTACCAGGGTGACGCCGCAGCCCGTGACGCGGTGAAGCGCGAAGCGCTGCGCAAGGCTGGCGTGGCCTTTATTGAGATTGCTGCGGAGGAGGGCGAGGACGCGATCCGCGACAAGGTTGCCAAGAGCCTGCGCTTGCACCAACCGGCAACGGCGGCCCGCATCTGAATGATGGGCGGGGGCGAGCCGGTTAAATAAATACCATCGCTCCGGTCTTGGAGGCGTCGGCCAGGAAGGTGACCACGCCGCCTTTGGCCACCGGCACGTCGGGGCGCAGTCCATCGGCGTCCATGCCCAGGGCCTTCAGGCCCATCTCGCAGACCATGAAGGTGACGCCCAGCGCCACGCAGGCCTCGAGCAGTTCCTCGAAGCTGCCGATGCCCCTGGCCTTGAAGCCGGCATCCATCTCGGCGGCAGGCGTGCCGTCCGAGGCCTTGAGCCGGGTCCATGCGGGAGTTCCGTCAGCCAGCGGCCGCTCCAGCGCCCGGCCGGCCCACATGGTGAAGAACAGGGTCGCCGGGGTATTGGAGGCCACGGCGGCGGCGGCCATCACCAGGGCGTAGTGGATGCGGTCGAAATCGCCGGAGAATACCACCAGTGACAGTCTGTCGGGCGCGGTCGTCTCAGCCGCAGACATTGGCGGTGCTTCCGTGGCCCGACAGATCGGTGATGGTGGGGTGATCGCCGCAGAGCGGACAGCCCGGGTCGCGCGGCACCCGCACGGTGCGGAAGCTCACCCCCAGGGCGTCGTAGATCACCAGCTTGCCCGACAGCGATTCGCCGATGCCCAGCACTTCCTTCAGCACTTCGGTGGCCTGCATGGCGCCCATGGTGCCGGCGATGGCGCCCAGAACCCCGGCGCTGGAACAGGTGGGGATATGCCCCTCGGGCGGCGGCTCGCGGTAGATGCAGCGATAGCAGGGGCCGCCCGGCTTATAGGTGGCGAGCTGGCCGTCGAAGCGCAGGATGGCGGCGGAAACCAGGGTCTTGCCTTCCAGCCGCGCCGCGTCGTTGACCAGGAAGCGAGTGGGAAAATTGTCCGAACCGTCGGCCACCACGTCATAGTCGCGGAAGATGGCCCGGGCATTGTCCTTGTCCAGGCGGGCGCGGATGGGGATCAGGCGGACATCGGGATTGATCCCGGCGACCGCGGCGGCGGCGCTTTCCACCTTGGGGTGGCCGAGTCGCGCGGTGGTGTGGATGACCTGTCGCTGAAGGTTGGACAGCTCGACGTCATCGTCGTCCACCACTCCGATGGTGCCCACCCCGGCCGCTGCGAGGTAGAGAATCACCGGCGAGCCCAGCCCGCCGGCCCCGATCACCAGGGCCGAGGCGTTCAGCAGACGCTCCTGCCCCATCCCCCCCACTTCCGGCAGGATGATGTGGCGGGCGTAGCGGTGAATCTGCTCCTCGGTGAAGTCCATCCGACCCTCGCAAAAGAAAACCCCACCCCCGAGAGGACTCGGGGGTGGGGTATCTTAAAGGGCCTAGGCCTGATCGAACAGCGCCGTCGAGAGATAGCGTTCGGCGAAGGAGGGGATGATCGCCACGATCAGCTTGCCGGCATTCTCCGGGCGCGAGCCCAGTTCCAGTGCGGCGGCCAGCGCAGCACCGGAGGAGATACCCACCGGAATGCCCTCGATCTTGGCGGCCTTGCGCGCGGTGTTGAGCGCGGTCTCGTTGCCGATCTGGAGGATTTCGTCGATGATGTCGCGATCCAGGATGTCGGGAACGAAGCCGGCTCCGATGCCCTGAATCTTGTGGGGGCCGGGGGCGCCGCCGGACAGGACCGGGCTGTCCTCGGGCTCCACCGCCACCAGCTTGACCGACGGCTTGCGGGCCTTGAGCACATGGCCGATGCCGCTGATGGTGCCGCCGGTGCCGACGCCCGACACGATGATGTCCACCTTGCCGGCGGTGTCGGCCCAGATTTCCTCGGCGGTGGTCTTCTCGTGGATGGCCGGATTGGCGGCGTTCTTGAACTGCTGCGGGATGATGGCGCCGGGGGTGGCGGCGGCCAGTTCCTCGGCCTGCTTGACCGCGCCGGTCATGCCCTTGGAGGCCGGGGTCAGCACGATCTCGGCACCCAGCAGCTGCAGCATCTTGCGGCGCTCCAGCGACATGCTTTCCGGCATGCACAGGATCAGCTTGTAGCCCTTGGCCGCGGCGACGAAGGCCAATGCGATGCCGGTATTGCCCGAGGTCGGCTCGATGATGGTGCCGCCGGGCTTCAGGGCGCCGGAGAGTTCCGCCGCCTCGATCATGGCGAAGCCGATGCGGTCCTTGACCGAGGCCAGCGGGTTGAAGAACTCCAGCTTGCCGACGATGTCGGCTTTGACGCCGGCATCGGCGGCCAGCCGCTTGAAACGGACCAGCGGCGTAGCGCCGATCGTATCGATGATGCTGTCGTAGATTTTGCCGCGGAAGGTGGCGCCGGTCTCGGAGGAAGCGGTCATCCCAATATTCTCCGTCAATTGAGTGTAATTAATCTACTAACTACACTACACCAATTTAGTGGGCAATTCCAGCCCTAGATGGTGAAATCCATCTTCTGGTGCGCCTCGCTGGGGATGCCGCCCTTGTAGGCGCGCATGCACAGCTCGTCGATGGTGATGGCGTCCAGGCGGGCCATGATCTCCTCGGAGAGGTCGCCCCACATGGGGCGGATGACATGCTTGCCCAGTTCCGATGCCGGCATGTCCTGGTAGGGGTCCTCGGCGGTCTCGACGGCACGGACCACCCGGACCACCTCACCCACGGAAATGCGGCGGCGTTCCCGCGCCAGACGATAGCCGCCGCGCGGGCCGCGCACGCCCACCAGCACCCCGGCACGCACCAGCTGTTGCAGCGTCTGTTCCAGGTAACGCCGGGGGATGCCCTGGCGGCGGGTGATCTCGCGGCTCTGTACCGGCTCGCCACCGGCATGGTAGGCAATGTCCAGGACCGCCTCGATGGCGAACAGCATCTTCTTTGACGGCTTGATCATGGAAGAGTCCCGGTTCCGGTGGAGCCGAAGCCGCCGGCGCCCCGCGCCGTGGCCGAAAGGTCATCGCATTCCCGCCACACCGCCTGGACCACCGGCGCCACCACCAGTTGAGCGATGCGCAGGCCACGGGTGATAACGAAGGGTTTGTCGCCGTGATTGATCAGGATCACTCCGATCTCGCCGCGATAATCGGCATCGATGGTGCCGGGGGCGTTGAGCACGGTGACGCCCTGCTTGAGCGCCAGCCCGGAGCGCGGCCGCACCTGGGCCTCGTAGCCCTCGGGCAGGGCGATGGCGAAGCCGGTGGAGATCAGAGCCCGGTCCCCGGCCGGCAGCTCCAAGGCGACGGAAACGCAGGCCATCAGGTCCACGCCGGCGGCGTGTTCGGTCTCGTAGCGGGGAAGGGCGAAATCGGCGGCGTGCTCCAGCCGCTTGATGGAGACGGCAATGGTTCCGGTCATGGCTTCGCCCCCTCAAAGGCCTGGGCGATGCGCGCGGCCAAGCGGGCGGCGACCTCGTCCTTGGCCATGCGCGGCCAGTCCTCGACGCCGGTTCCGGTGATCAGGTGGACGGTGTTGGAGTCACCGCCAAAGGTGCCGCTGCCTTCGGAAACGTCGTTGGCGACGATCCAATCGCAACCCTTGCGGGCCCGCTTGTCCTGGGCATTGGTGATCAGCGCCTCGGTCTCGGCGGCGAAGCCCACCACCAGCCGGGGCCGGTGGCTGTCGGCCTTGGAGACCGTCATCAGGATGTCGGGGTTGAGTGCCAGTTCGATCACCGGCGGCGGTGCCCCCACCTTCTTCTTGCGCTTTTCGGCCTGACGGTTGGTTACGGTCCAGTCGGCGACGGCGGCGGCGCAGACCACCAGATCGGCCGGCAACTCGGCCCGCACCGCGTTGAGCATCTGCATGGCGCTTTCCACCCGTACCACCTTCAGGCCGGCGGGATCGGGCAGGGCCACGGGGCCGCTGACCAAGGTGACGTCGGCTCCCAGCCGGGCCAGGGCGGCGGCGATGGCGTGGCCCTGCTTGCCCGAGGAGCGGTTGGCGATATAGCGCACCGGATCGATGGCTTCATGCGTCGGGCCGCTGGTCACCACCGCCTTGATGCCGGCCAGCGGGCCACCGCCGCCGAGCATCTCCTCGATGCGGGTCAGAATCTCCGCCGGCTCGGCCATGCGGCCGGCGCCCACCTCGCCGCAGGCCAGATCGCCGGCTCCGGGGCCGATGCGGTGGATGCCCCGGGCTTCCAGGGTGGCGAGGTTGGCGCGGGTCGCCGCATGCTCCCACATCAGGGTGTTCATGGCCGGCGCCACCAGAACCGGTTTGTCGGTGGCCAGCAGGGCGGTGGAGGCGAGATCGTCGGCCAGTCCGGAGGCCATCTTGGCCAGCAGATTGGCGGTGGCCGGCGCCACCACCACCAGATCGGCCTCGCGCGACAGCCGGATATGGCCCATTTCGGCCTCGTCGGTCAGCGAGAACAGCTCCTGATAGACTTTGTCGCCCGACAGGGCCGCGGCGGAAAGCGGCGTCACGAACTGGGCGCCGCCCTCGGTCAGGATGCAGCGGACCGCCACGCCCCTATCCTTCAGCCGCCGGATCAGCTCCAGCGACTTGTACGCGGCGATGCCGCCCGAGATGATCAGCAGGACCCGTTGGCCATCGAGCACTGTAGTGTCCCCGCAAATTACGAACGAAAAGTGTGGTTACGGTAGCGGGGAGGACGAAGCGATGCAAGAGGGGAATCGGAGAAGAGCGGAAAGCCGGCGATTTCGCCTGGAGCGTGGTTGGCTGGTGGCGAACCGTCTCTCGTAGAAAATCAATGGGATGCTATATCGTCGGTGGCCGATAGCAGGGCTGCTTCAAGCGGATCGAGGTCATCCTGAACCACATCCCAGATGCGCCGCGTGTTGGTGCAGAAATATTCGTGGACAATGCGGTCACGGATTCCGGCTATGGCTCGCCAGGGGATTTCCGGATGGGCGGTTTTGAATGCCGGGTCGATAGCCTTGACCGCCTCGCCGATCACGCCGATGGAATAGAGTACCGAGCGGATGAGGATGGGGCTTTTCTCGAAGGCCGCAAGGTTCATGCCGACCGTATCGGCCCGGATATCGGCAATCGCCGCCAGAATATCACCGATTCGATCCTGGTGCCCGCGCGGCATCAGAACACCTTGACCTGATCCTGTTCAAACGCCGCCCGCACGGTGGGGCGGAACGACTCGACTTCGCCCAGATCGACAGGGTGGCCGAGCATATCCTCCAAAAGCAGCCGGGTATCCTCCATGCGGATCAGCGAGAACGAATGCCCCGCCTCGATCTCGACGGCTATATCGACGTCACTGCCCTCACCCGCTTCACCCCGCACCAGAGACCCGAACAGCGAAAGGTGTGCGACGCCCCGACGGCGAAGTTCTGGTTCCGTCGCTTTGAGCTGTTGCATGATGTGCTGAAGGGTGGCAGCCATTGAGTTTTCGCCTGTCGCGGGTCAAGCTATTCCATTCAAGGATAGGGCGGTATGGCGCGGGCTGCAAGGAGGTGGGAGGGAGCAATCAATGTACCGAAATCGTGGAGTGAGGCCCATACCCCCACCGTTGCTGACCCATTGGACCAAATATGCCAAGGTTGTGGCCAAGATTTTGCGGCATGGCTTTCTGATGCCTACCCACAATCGCAAGGTCATGACGAAACTTCGCCCGGACATGAAACTGCGTGAGGAACCGCAGGCATTCGGTATGGTCAGTTTCACAGATCTTCCGCTGGCCCAATCAGGACGGCACATCAACGAGTACGGCCCATTTGGCATCGTCATGTCACCACCATGGTCGTCGCGGCATGGTGCTCGCAAGGTACGTTACGTGAGTGATCGTGACTCCGACTTCGCGGACTTACAGCAATGGGCGGAAGCGGCCGCCAGAGAAGTAGACGGGTGTATTCCCTACTCGGACGACGCTTTCTGGCAACTTGGGCATCAAAACATCAATGCGGCAGCGTGGCTGGGAGCTTCGACCCAAGTCCAATTTCTGCGTGAACTTGAGTTCATGCAAGGAGCTGAATATGGCTGGGAATCGGAATGGCGGATCGTTCAGAGTGAACCTTTGTCGTTGGAGATAAAGAAGGGTGAAAGGCGGAGTGACGTTCTGGCCGCCTTTCGAGACACCTGGGGATGCCCCGACAGTGCCATCCGCGTCAGCATCGATGTTGCGCCCGAGGACGTCTTCCAAATTTTGTTCCCCGCATCGGAATTGCGGACATTGCAGGAAGCCCTTCAGACGGAGTGCTTAGCCGAGGTGTATCTGGAACACTGCTCCCAGTACGGAGGCGATCTGTCCGAGGTCGAATAAGGATTGGCCACATCCATGATCTCTCCGGCTACGATAGCAGCGAGCCTTAAATATGAGGGGCGCTGCTCTTGCGCCCATTGAGGGCGCGGCCAAGGCAGCAGATGCGGCCGCCCGGCGAGGGAAAATGATAAAGGCTAGACCGTGATGCACAGTTTGGGTATCTCGGTCTAGAACCAGCCCTTGCGCTTGAACACCACATAGGGAACCAGGGCGGTCAGGACCGCAAGGGCGATGGCGTAGAGATAGCCGTAGTCCCATTGCAGCTCGGGGATGACCTTGAAATTCATGCCGTACCAGCTGGCCACCAGGGTGGGGGGCAGGAACAGCACCGACATGATGGTGAATAGCTTGATGATCTGGTTCTGCTGAATGCCGATCACCCCCAGGGTGGCATCCAGCAGGAAGTTGGTCTTGTTGGCCATGAAGTCGATGTGCTCGGCCAGGGAATGAGCATCCCGCTCGATGACCTCCAGCCGGATGCGCCCTTCGGCGCCCCCCGGACCCAGGTCGCCCTTGGGCAGGAAGGCCACCATTCGTTTCATGCCCAGCAGGGTTTCACGCGCCTTGGCAGCCAGATCGCCATTGCGGCCGATGGTGCGCAGTTGCGCCTCCAGCTCGCGCGACCCGGCGCGGCGGCGGCGGTTGTCGGGGGTGTGCTGATGGAAGATGCGGTGGGAGACGAAATCCAGTTCATCCTCGACTCCCTGCACCACGTCGGCAATACGCTCGACCACCGCCTCCATCAGTCCCAGGAAGACGTCGCCGCCCGAGCCCGGCGGTTCAGGGTTTTGACGCAGATCATCGATATAATTGGTGATGGCCTTGGGGGCGTCATGACGCACCGTCACCAGCAGACTGCCGCGCAGGATAAAGGTGACCGCGGAGTTGCGGGGTTCGAAGCTGGTGGCGCCGGTCAGCACCGGCAGGGTCATCACCAGGGCGTCGCCATGGCGGGACAGGCGCTTGGAGGCCTCGATCTCGCGCTGGGTATCGCGGGAGGGCAGGCGAAGACCGATCATCCCCTCCACCACCGCGATGCCGGCGGCCGAAGGGTCGTGCAGGTCGATCCACAGCGGCTGGCCCCCGGTCTGGGCCAGGGCGCTCTCCTCGCCGATCACCAGGCGGCCATCGGTGACGGAATAGACCGAGATCATGGGGGATCAGGCCGTCCCGGCGGCGTCCCGGGTCACATCGGGCTTGCCCGTCGGCGCCGATATCTGGGCCGGGGGCGCCTCGGCGCCGTTGCCTTTGCCGGAGGATGCCGCGTGTTCCAGGGCCTTGACGCTGCCGCCGCCCTTGCGGACCAGCCGTCCCTCCATGGAGGCGCCGGCCTCGATCTCCAGGCTGTCCTGGATGACGTCGCCGACCACCCGGGCCGATTTGGCGATCAGCACGGTGGTGGCGCAGATCTTGCCGGTCAGCTCGCCGTGAACCTGCACGGTCTCGGCGGTGACCTCGCCCGTGATGCGGCCGCCCTCGCCAACCAGCAGGCGATGACAGGCGATGTCGCCTTCGACCTGACCGTCGATCTGCATCTCGCCTTGGGTGATGATGTTGCCGACGATCTTGACGTCGGGCCCGATCACCGAGAGGGGGAGGCCGGTCTGCGACCCGCGCGATCCGTGGGCTGCGGCCGAGACCGCGCCCAGGGCCTTACCAAGCTTTGGGAGCATTTTCACCTGCCGCAATGAATTTGAGGGGATCCTTGGGCGTATCCGACAGACGCACCTCGTAATGGAGATGCGGGCCGGTGGAACGTCCGGTGTTGCCCAGCATACCGATCACCATCGAGCGTGTCACCCTCTGGCCTTCCTTGACCTTGATTCTCGACAGGTGGGCGTAACGGGTGATGACGCCGTTGCCGTGATTGATCTCGATGCTCAGGCCGTAATTGTCCCAGGGGCCGGCGAATTCCACCACGCCCTCGCCGGTGGCATAGACCGGGCTGCCGAAGGGGGCGCCGAGATCGACGCCCTCATGCATGCCGGTGCGGCGATTGAGTGGGTCGTTGCGGGCGCCGAAGCCGGAATTGATGTCGTATTCCTGATGCAGCGGCTCGCCCAGCGGCATCTTCTGCATCACCGCCTTGACCCCGCTCCAGCGGTCCAGCCGGTCGATCAGGCCGGACAGGCCGTTGTCACCGGTGACGGCCGGCACCGGCAGGAAGGGACCGCCGCGTCCGGCATCGGCCTGCTGGCGCTCGAAAATGTGCCGGGTATCGATGCCCAGCTTGGACAGGGCCCGCTCGGCCTCGGAAATGCGGGACGCGGTGGCGTCGGTGGTGTTCTGCACTGCCTTGGCATTGGCCAGCTTAAGCCGCTCCAGCGAGGCCTCCAGGCGGCGCACCTGCTCGCGGACGGCCCGCACATCCTCGCCGGCCGGCTGGTCGTCGTCGTTCCATTCCGGTTCGCCGGCGACGTGGGGATGAGATGCCACCGCCACCGGTTTGCCGGCGGTCGGGTGATCCTTGGCCAGGGCGGCATTGGATTCGGCCAGCACGGTGATGTTGGAATGGACCAGATCGACCTCGCGGGCGATATCGGCCACCATCTTCTGCGACGAGGCCAGCCGGTACTGGGCGGCGCGGGTGGCGGCCATCATCTCTTCCAGCCGCCGCTCCTTGGCGGCCAGTTCCTCCGGCTGGCGGGTAAGCAGGGTGGACACGATGCCGGCCCAGATGGTGAGGATGGCCATGCCGGCCAGGATGGACAGCTGGCGCTTGCGGGTGAGGGTGAAGTGCTCGGCCCGTCCGTTGGGCAGGCGGATGAACACCTGCCATTCCGGGACGACCCACGACACCACGCGGCGAAAGGCCTTGGCCCGCTTGCCGCTTGTCGGGATTGGTCGCACGTCCGTCACTGTCCTCCGCCCCCCTCGTCTCGGATGACCACTACCTATCGGGCGGCGCCAGTGTAGCCACCCAAGGTCTCTTAACCTATAGGTAATAACTCCTTACATCAGCATATCCGATATGCCAAATCGAATCGTCCGATTTTCGAAAAAAGTCATCGTCCCTCGCGCCGCCAAGCGGCCAGAAACCCGCCCAATCCCAGGAAAAGCAGGGCTAAGGGCGGCAGCAGCGCCACCTCGTGCACCCCGTCCACCAGATGGTCGCCCCGTTCCACCAGCCCGAACCACGAGCGGCCGGCGGCGGGCCCCTGCCCGACACGGCGAAGCTCGGGCACGCCACCCTGGGCCAGCCAGGCCAGCCCACCGCCGGTAGCGCCCGCCACCGGGGCCAGACGCTCGGAGCTGGCGGTCAGTTCGGCCATTTCGATGGCGGTGGCCGAGCCGGCGGCGGCGATGGCGGTGCGGCCGGTCTGGTCCTCCGCCCGCCACAGGCCCGGCTGGTCGGCGGGCAGGCGGGCGATCGCGGCGCCGTCCTCCGCGCCGCTTTCCAGGCTCAGCGTGGCTTCGCTGCCGTCGGGACGGGTGACCTTCACCTCGGCCGGGCCGGGCTCCAGCGAGCGTCGCGTCACCGTCAGGGTCCCGGCGGCGATCTCGGCGGTCAGGGCGTTTTCCTCCAGCTCGGGCTCCTGCATCAGCCAGTGGGCGAGGCGGCGCAGCAATTCCCCGTGCGGGCCGCCGCCCTCCCAGCCACGTGCCCACAGCCAGATGGTATCGGACAGCAGCATGGCGACGCGCCCCTCGCCCACCCGGTCCAGCAGCAGCAGCGGCTGGCCGGTCCCGTCGTCCAGCAGGGCGTTGCCTCTGACGCTGTCGACATCGATCCGCCGCAGCCAGGGTCCCCAGGGGGAATCACCGGGGCGGCTGCCCGGCAGGCCGGCGGTGACGGGATGGCGGCGGCCGGCCGCGGTCAGGCGGGGCAGGATGGTCTCGCTGGTCACCGCGCCGGTGGGCCGTCCCGGCAGCACTTCGGCCAGCGGCGATTGGGCCAGACTGCCGGGCTCGGCGAATTCGGGCCCCACCGCCATCAGCAGGGCGCCGCCGCCCCGGACATAACGAACCAGATTGTTGTAATAGGAGGGGGCCAGCACCCCGCGCCGCCGGTACCGGTCGAAGATCACCAGATCGAAATCGCCCAGCTTCTCCTCGAACAGCTCTCGCACCGGAAAGGTGATCAGCGACAATTCGCGGATGGGGGTGCGGTCGTCCTTTTCCGGCGGACGCAGGATGGTGAAGTGGACCAGATCCACCGCCGGATCGGCCTTGAGCAGGTTGCGCCATGTGCGCTCGCCGGCATGGGGCTCGCCCGAGATCAGCAGCACCTTCAAGCGGTCGCGCACCCCGTTGATGGCCAGCGCCGCCCGGTTGTTGAGCAGCGACAGCTCGCCGCTCCCCGGCCCCACCTCCAGCTCCACCACGTTCGGACCGCCATGGCGAAGCGGCACTTCCAGGCTGGCGTCGCGATTGAGCGGGACCTGAATTTCCATGAAGGGCTGGCCGTCGAGCCGGACCAGGACCGGGGCGTTCCCGGTGACGCCGGGGTCCTCGACCCGGAAGGCCACCGTCGCACCCTTGCCCACCAGACCGAAGCCGGGATTGCGCCCCAGCACCATCCGGCGGTCCTTCTCGCCCGGACGGCCGGTCAGCAGCACATGCAGCGGCGCTCCCAGCGAGCGGCCGAGATCGGCCGGCACGTCGTGGACGCGGCCGTCGGTGATGGTGATCACCCCGGCCAGACGGCGCCGGGGCAGTTCGGCCAGCACCCGCTCCACGGCGGCGAACAGGCGGGTGCCGTCGTCGAGGCCGGGGGTGTTGGCGACCTCTTCCACCCGCACCTCCAGATTGGTCAGCCGGCCCAGCCGGGTCTTGACCTCGGCCAGCGCCGCTTCGGTCTGGGCCGGTCGCTCGCCGATGGCCTGCGACGCGGTGCGGTCCACCATCACCAGAGCGATGTCGGGCAGGGCGGTGCGGTTCTCCAGCACCAGCCGGGGATTGGCCAGCGCCGACAGCAGCAGGGCCGACACCGCCAGCCGCAACGCTCCGCCGCGCTGCCGTTGTGTCATGGCCAGACCGCCCAGAAGGGCGGCGGCCAGCCCCAGGGCGGCGAGGAACGGCCAGTCGATCAGCGGGGCAAACGTCAGGGAGGGGGTCATTTTATGCGATGCCCCTCAAGCGCCGGGCGGGCGCATCCGCACCCTGGGCTCTTCAGCTTCGCTCCGGGGCGATCCCTGCGGTCGCTCATTTTCCCAGCCGCTCCATGATGGCGGGCAGATGCACCTGATCGGCCTTATAATTGCCGGTCAGGGCGTACATCACCAGATTGACCCCGAAGCGATAGGCCATCTCGCGCTGGCGCTCTCCTCCCGGCACCACCGCGTGCAGCGGCCGGCGGTGATCGTCCACCGCCCAGGCTCCCACCCAGTCATTGCCGCCCAGCACCACCGGCGACACTCCATCATTGCCAGATCCGCCCCCCGGTTGCTCCAGCCAGATCGTGGTGCCGTCCCAGCGTCCCGGCACCTCCCTCAGCAGGTAGAAGGCGCGGTTGAGCACGTGATCGGCGGCCATGGGCGCCAGCGGCGGCAGCGCCAGCCCCTCCACCAGCAGCCGCAGCCGGCTGAGTTCCTCGGTATCGGGGCCGGCGGCGGGCTGCCCCTCGTCGGCGGTGTCGAAGACGATCATGCCGCCGCGTGCCATATAGGTGTTGAGCCGCCCGATGGCCGCCGCCGAGGGTGGCTTCTGCCGGGGGCTCACCCGCCAATAAAGCAGCGGGAACACCAGCACCGGATCGCGGTCCACGTCCACCAGTATGGGCTCCGCCAGACTGGCGGTGGAGCGCTCGGCGATCACCTGGGACAGGCCCCGGAGTCCGGCCAGACAGTCGCCGTCGAGGGCGGCATCGCCGGTCCGCACGCAGGCAAGGCGGGTCGCCAGCGCCGCTTCCACCGCCATGCTCTCGGCGGCCTCGGCCCCCGGCATGGCCAGGAGCAGGAGCACCAGCGCCATCCCGGCCCGCTGCCAGACCCGGCGCAGCACCAGCACCGCCGCTCCATCGGCCAGGGCCAGCAGCAGGGCCGCCACCAGCAGCGCCGGTCCGAGATCGATGGCGCGGCTTTGGCCGTCCAGGGTGGAGCGCAGTGCACCCGGCGGTACCGGCAGGGCCCGCAAAGGCCCGAGGCTCGCCGACAGGTTGAAGGCGCGGCGGCTGTCGGGGGTGCCGTAGAAGCCGGGGGGGTGGCGTGGCCCCATCGCGACGGCCTCGCCGGGCGCGATGGTGGCCACCGCACCCTGGGGGGGATGCAGCCGGCCGAATCCGTCCATCACTTCCA